>MDSZ01266987.1_pt1 | contig 10298 bp, 3 predicted proteins | sample 811201 | NCBI WGS metagenome assembly MDSZ01 (sample SAMN05326647, study PRJNA326480) | marine metagenome | isolation source: seawater | place: Indian Ocean: North | collected 2010 | reverse complement strand
TTAATGAACGTAGTTCAGAAACCAGAAACATACTCAGATGTATTTATTGAAAGAGGTAAAGTTTCAGTTTTTGAAAGACCTCAACGATTAGCACAAGTATCCACAATTGGTGAATTAGAAATTCATGGTTACGGATATTATAATATTTTAACACAACAATAATAATATGGCATTAGGAAATTATGGAATAAAAAGACCCGCAGACGTCTCCCCTAACGATGTAGAGATACTGTATCATTACCAAGCTACAAGGGATGCAAACAGTACATTTACTTTAGGTACTTTACCGTCTTCGGTTTTAACATATCATGTACACAATAACGCTACAGCTCAATTTGGAGCTGTTCCAGGTACCACTATTTTAGGTGGTTTATATTCATTAACATTACCAGCTAATGTATTCAGTAATAAAGGTTATTATACTGTTTATATAAGACCGGTAGAGATTAGAACTGAGATTTTAGATTGTGGTGTCTTAGCAGCACTACCAAATGTAAAAGGTATAGTTATAGATTTAACTAAAGTACCTTCACAATTTAAAAATAGATTTGTAAATATGGGGTTAGTAGGGTATAGAGTTGAGTATATGAATTCAGATAATATATCTTCAAATTTAGCTGGTACTAAAATACCTAACTTTTTTAGAATAGTAACATCTAGTTTTTATTGTGAAAAATTAATGAATACGGCAGCAAATCCAAATAAGGTTTCACCAAGATATGCTTATACGGATTCACCATCAAATTTAGTATTTTTAACATTATCACCTAGTAGTGCACCTACCAATCAACCAAACGCGTTACCTGACATTGGAAAGGCTGGACAAAAAATTATAATTACAAACACATATTTTAATCCAGTAGTATTAGAGGTTGAGATGGCAGACCATGATTTTGACACATTAGCTATAGGTTTATACGGTAATCAAACTAAATCTATAGAAGATGGGATTTATACGATGTATGACCTATCAGGTGTTAATAACATTTATAAACAATATAATTTATTTGAAATTAGAGACCAGTTTGATGAGAAATTATACGAAGTTAGACAGGATAGAGGAAATCAAATAGATTTTAGTAAACAATTTGGTACAATAGTTAGTTAATAATGGCAAATAAAAAGAAATTCTATTATCCTCCTGCTCCAGGTAATGGAGCTGGAACATTTAGTGATAATTTAGTGGGTTTACAATTCACAGAAGGTTCACCACAAATGACTTTGGGTAATTTTTCTGTTAGTGATAGTTCCCAGTCTAAACAAAATAGAAATTTTAATTTAGGTGGTTTTTCTGGTCCAATAACACTAGAACAATTAAGTGCTGGTGATGTCGATTTAACTAAAAATAATTTAAACAATAGTTTACTAGTAAAATTTAATTATGACACTAGTGATATTGGTCATTTTGTTTTATATGGTTCTTTAAAAGATAGATTAAGAGTTGCAGCACAACAAATAGTAAATTTTTTCCCAGCAGCTTTATACTGTAACGGTATCAATCAAGTATATTTTAACACAGGTAATACTGTTGACAGTATATCTTATGATGTTATTTATGATAGAACAACTTTAGTTATATCTAAATATAAAATATCGAACCCATTTGATATAGAATTTACCATTGATGGTGAACAACTTTTAGATAGTGCTTTAGAAGTAGATTATCTTATAAACAACCCAACCACAGATAAAATAACACCAACATCTGTTAAAGCAGAAAAAGGAAAAATATCACCACTTAGAAATTTTTCATTAGAGTATAAAAAATATTGTTTAAGTTTTAGTGGTAGTGGTACGACCCAATATCCAGTAATAGATTATACACCTATAGAAGAAGGAACTACAGGACTAACTATTGTTATTTCAGGAGCACCTTTTGGTCCCACAGCAACAACATCTACATTAGATTTTTATATAAAACCAAATAATTTTGAAACACAAAATCAATTTGATAATTTTGATTCTGTAGAAAAATTTCTACTAAACCAACAAAGTGTACCACAATATAAAGCAGAACTAACTTTACCTAGACAAACAGAAGACGGAAGAAATTATAATCAGATAGAAGAAATAATTTGGGAAAAAGAAGATTTATGGAATATAGATGTAACCACAGAAAAATACACAAATTACTTACAAAAATTAGTAGACATTGGTAATGAAATTGATGATTATAAAACCAATCTAGTTTCACGTTTTTTAACAACTGGTGCTTTAAAAGATTTTGATACCGGTGAAAGAAAAGTAGAAAAAACTTTACAAATATATGGTAGAAGTTTTGATGATGTTAAAAGGTTTATAGATGGTATTGCTTATATGAATACTATTACCTATGATGGTAAAAACAACGTACCAAACCAATTACTTAGAAACTTAGCAAAAATGTTAGGTTGGAAAACTCCATCCACAACAACAAAAGAACAATTTTTAGATACTGTTTTAGACAAATACGAACCTCAATATTCTGGAGAATCAATAGGTGTAACACCAGCTGAATTAGATATTGAAATTTATAGAAGAATATTAATGAATACATCGTATCTATTTAAATCTAAAGGTACAAGAAAAGCGATAGAATTTTTATTAAAATTTATAGGTGCTCCAGAAGCCTTAATTGAATTTAATGAATATGTAGTTTTAGCTGACGCTAGAATTAAAATGGGTAATAAAGTAAAAGACCCAAGATGTAATACTCTATTAGCTTTATTAAATGCTTCAACCAATTCAAAAGGACCCAAAGGTCCAAAAGGCCCAAAAGGTCCAAAAGGACCAGTAGGTACAAATAGTCCTAAACCAATAGCTAGTGGGTTAAAAGAAGTTATATCTGTAGACCCTATAAGTGATGTTAGTGCTATCACACATACATGGATAAGTAGTCACGCTACATCTACTATAGAATTAGAAAACGCTTTGGAATTATTAGGGTGTTATGATGTAGGAGATGGATTCCTAAGTGAATACCAACCAATTTCTGGAGGTTTAGCAACCACAAAAAGTTATATGTTAGATAATCTAACATTACAAACCATAATGTCATCTAATACAGAATCCCATGGATTTATAAGGGATGACTATCCTATAGATAATGAAGGTTTCCCAACACAACCAAGAGAAACTACAAATTATTATTTTCAAAGAGGAGCTGGTTGGTTTGAAGAAACCGAAGAACATCACGGTGAAACAATTTTAGATTTAGAAAATTCTATACTTTCAGGTTGTTCACCTCAGATGAAAACTAAATTAAATCAATTTAGTTGGGGTGGATTTTTTGGTAATTTACCACCTGGTGTAACATCTAATGACCCAGGAGCTCCATATCTTGAAAGATTTAGAAAATTTCCATATATGCATATCGGATTTGGTTTAACACCAGTAGTTGATGACAAAAAGTCTTGGGTATCAATAGATGGATTTGATGAAATTGATAGAAATTATTCTTTTGAGAATAATAGGTATGCTGGATATCACACACACAATGAAAAATTTATAATAAATGTTAAAAATGTAGACATATTTTTAAATGTAGGTCAAGGATTAGCTTATGATGTATGGCAACAATCAGTATTAAGTGGTTGTCCTTTTAGTGGTGGACCATTACCACTACCTTTCCCACAAAAAGGAGGTGTAGATGATACAGTAACTTTAATAAATGGAAAAGATTATTCGTTTAAAGACTTTGTTCATACTTTTTGGAGTACATTTATTAACGTAAGAAATAGACAAACTATAGATGATGGTAAAACAGGGGGTTACCCATTACTACAAATATTATACTTAGATTATCTAAAAAAAGTATGTGGGGTTAATAACCAATACACCTATACTAAAATGGTAGATTATGCACAAAGTTTAGGTACATATTGGATTAGAATTATTGAACAGTTAGTGCCTGCAACAACATTATGGCAAGGAGGTTTAAAAGTTGAAAACTCAGTATTTCACAGAGATAAGTTTACTTATAAACATTATCCGGTATTTCCACTATCAGGGTTTAATAATTCACAAAAACCTAATTCTACCCCGGGATGTACAGACCCATCTGCAAATAATTATAATCCATTAGCCACTCAAGATGATGGTACTTGTACATATAACACTAATGGTGGTGGTACTGGTGGACCTTCACACAGAACAAGTTCAAATACAGGAAGTACGTGTTCCTATGGGTGTCAAAATACCGGTAGTACAGAAAATAAAATAGATGGTACAGATATAAATGGTGATACAATAACAGACATACCAACTAAACCATGTATTTGTTGTAGTTTACCAGAAACTACCTTACAGTTAAAAATGAGGCCATTAAGTGCTACATGTAAATCAGTTTGGCCTTCATTTAGAGATTATAATGGGACATCTGCTAACACAGCCAATCAAGGTGTTAATAATAGTATAAACTTAATAACAGAAAGATTTGCTAGTAATGTCTCCACAATAAATGGAGCGTATGATATACTTAGTACTATGAATAACAATATAATGTTTAGGGTTAAAAGACCTTTACCATTAAGTAAAAATAAAACAGAACCTTGGGGGTATAAGTTTGATTTAGGAAAGGAAAAATATCAAAATAATTTATAATGGATAGTATAGAAAAAAATATAAAAACCGAAGAAACAGTAAGATATAGTAAACTTATAGATTTAAGACAAGTTACTGATAGTTTACAGGTTAAAGTATATGCTACAGGTACACAATATGGTAAAAAACTTAGTAAAACACTGTTCATAACTATGGATTATGATATCTCTATCCCAGTACAACTATACCTTATATATAAAGGTAAAAATTTAATAGAAGGTTTTTTATATTTTAAATCTGAAGACTTTAAAATGGGTGAAAATAAGTTAAATAAAACCAAATTTTCATCTGATTTTATTTTAAGATTAAATAGAGAAAATAATAGAACAATGTCTTTAAAACAAGTAGGTTCAAAAAGAGATAAATCTTTACTATCTACTAAAGAAATATTTTTACCAGGAGATATAGCAGCACTACAAGTATTTTCCCCACCAAGAAACGGTAAAGCACACCAAATAGAAATGATGTTACCAGGGATTGGAAAAGACCCAAGTACTAACCAAAAAACAGATGATTTTAATAATTTATTATCTTTAGGTTTTGATATTGACATACGAGCTTTTAGTACCACCGGTCCAGTTACTAGTATATTTTTTAAATTAGGAATGCCAGGAACACATGTAGGTTTAGTTAGAAAATATCGTAAAGATAAAACTGGGTCTATAGACAAGGTAACATTAGTAGAACCTAGAAGAATTAAAACATTAACTAAGGCACCTACAAGTTATGTAGAAATGAAAACTAAAGACTTAGAATTAGGTCAAGTTAAATTTAATTATTTTGACTATTTTGAATCTTTAAATCAAGAATATACTGATTATTATTTAAAATCTTCTGAAGTTTTTATAGTAAAAAATATAGAAAATTATAAATTTAGTCTAGGTAACTTTTTAAAAGATAGTGTAAAAGAGTTACCGTACAATGTGTCTAGAAAATTAGAAGATAATACAATACAGGCTTCATCTCCTTATTTTGATAAAGGTATTAGAAAATATCCATTAACTTGGGTAGAAGAATTAAAAGACAATAAATTTTTTACTGATTTAAATAGGTGTGTAGAATTTAGTTTTTATAGTTCAGAACACCTGAACAGTTTTGAACAAAGTTTAAAAGAAACACAAATAGCTAATTTAGAGACTTATACCTCTGTAATGGGTGAACCCTACCCAAAAACATACAATAGTATAAATCAATGGGTAACAAGAACAAATCATGATTACTTTAATGACTTAAGTATTTCTTATAATGTTGGAAGTGAACTTAAGAGTTTGACAGTTTGCCCATCTAAAAGAACAAAAGTTAACGAATATATTAATAAAAATATAGTTTATAAAGAAACACAATGTGAATGTAAATACTCTGATGATGCTACAGAAAAATTACAAACAGTAATAGTAACACCAAATGTGGGTAAAGGATGTCCAGAAGCCTGTAGAAAAGAACAAAAAGAACAAGGATATCAAAAATGTTGGACATGTGAAAAAGAATATTACTCACCAATATATGATTTGAGAAATGATTTTTTTGCTACCACCTACTCCACTATAAAAGAATCGTTTAGTGCTGCTACAAAATATACTGGATATACTTCAGGAACTGTAACTGGAACTAATACTTATGATATATATTTTTCAGGTACAGGGTATACAGCGGTAACTTCACCAAATACAGGAATTGTTATTCCAGTAAATAATATTAATAGAATAGAACATAGACCTTTTGTGGGCGTCTCTTCACCAAATTGGGTACCATTCAATTCTTGGCAAAGTTTATCAGCTCAAACTGGTACCACATTATCTTTATCTGGAGCAGGGCCTGTTATAATTCAGAGTGGTGACCCTAAAAACTATACTATATATAAAAGTTTAAGTGGTGGAACCTACAAATTTCAATATAACGCTTATTTAGATTTTAAATATAAAGACACAAAATGGTGTGAATACTTAACAACCAACTACCTATCAGGTGAAACATCATCAATATCATATCCATCAACAGAATATGAAATAAAAAGATTAATAAATTCCTCAATACTTGAGTATGGATTAACTGAAGGTGAAACAGTAAAAGAAGATACTGAAGGTGTTTATTTCCCTGGAAAAAACGGGTTAAATAATAACAGTGGTTTATTAAATTTTACTTTTAATGTATTTTTAGAAAAACAAACTGTAAGTGGTACTACAAGTAATATTGCTAGTACTACAATAGGACCTAGTCCTTTAACAAATCCTTCCGCTAATCAATACTTAGTCGAAAAAACTAATATAGTTCAAAATAGTATGAGTGGGTTTAGTAATTGTTATGCGTCCGGAACTTCTGCTAACACTATTTTTCATACAAGAATCCCAATTAAACTAGATACTGGTTTAATATCATTAAAAAGTGGAGAAACTATAATGTTAAAATATAATAGTGAATTTGAGGCAACATCTAAAGTAGTTGGGGGAACTGCTACAGTAGAATTGAATTTAGGTCACAAAATAGATTTATCAGGCAATCCAGTAGCTTCACCATTTTACAGAATTAGTAAATATAGCCCAACAACAGGTAATACTTCTACTTTACAAAAAAGTTTATTTATGAACCCTCAAAAAGTATCTTCACCACAAAAATTTGTTGATGAAAGTGGTTTGGAAACAGAACAAACCAACATAGGTACTTTATACGCTATAAATCCAGGTTATAGTCCTATTACACCACCAGTTGTTAATAATGAAACATTTAGAAATTTAACTTTTATAGATAATCAAACACAAAGTAGTACATTAGAATTAAATATGGAAGTTAATCAACCAACTAATAATTGGGCACAACAAATAGAACAAAACAACTTAACAGATTATTACATACCAAATCAAAAAGACTTAGTACAAATGAAATCAGGAGTACTAGTATTTAATTTACCTAGATATGACCAAAGAGATTCTGTAACTTGTAATTATAAATTTCCACAAATAAGTCATAGTTACGTTATAAAAAACGTAATATCAAATGTAAAAGACATAGATAAAGAACATTATATCGTTATTACCCCTAGCGATAATATATATGTTCCATGTTTTACACCAACTATTCAGGAAAAGTATGAATTGATTGAAAACCAAATAAAAATAATGGAACAAATTGACAATGTTGATAATCAATTAGTTATAGATGGACAACCTATTATTTTAAAAACTACCAGGTCACAACCACTTACTCAACTTAAAGCTGATGAAGGTTTTAGATGTAGTTTTTATTGTGTATGTGAAGATACAAAATTAATTAAAAATGTACATCCATTTTATGGCACTACAGATGTTATAACAGATACCGCTATATTTGATTGTGATGAGTGTGAAGAAAAAGCTGAAAATTATTGTGGTAATCTAGGTAAAAGTTGCCAACCTAAAGTTTTTACAGAAGGGTGTATTGGTGATAAAAGTAATTTATATACATCTGGTGATGAGTATTTACTTCCTAATGGGGATGTTTATGTTGGCTTTTATCATATACACGATAGTACTCCTATGGTTGGAGCAGTACACACGATTGAAAAACATGATGAACTTACTCCAGTTATGAGAGATGATTTTTATGTAACCAATCAAATAAATAACACTACAAATACTAGGTCAACTAGTAGTAGAACCTACTCCTCTAATGGAGGTGGTTATTAAATTTTATAAAGTATGAGCACATTTCTTAATGAATATTATGTTACCCCTACAGTTTCTGGACAGTCTATTGGTTCTATTGAGGTATTAAATGTTAGTGGTGGTACAGGACCATACACTATTAGTTGGTCAGGTGCTACAGTAAATGGGTATATAACATCCACTCAATGGGATTTGGAGTTTTTACCAGAAGGTCTTTATAAAGCTACAATCACAGACACCAATGGTAACGAAGGTGTCACAAATGTTAATTTATCAGCCTATACAGTACCTACTTTTTCTGCTGATGTAACATCATATTCTTGTGTTACTAATCCAAATCAGTATTGTGAAGTAACGGTTTATTCTGCAGGAACAAATAATTTATTTGGACAATATACAGCTTCTACATTTAACTATTCATTATATAGAGACGGTGAACTTTTCAGAACAAAAACAGTTAGTACCGCAGACACACAAACAAGTCAAGTTTTTAGAGAATTAACTAATGGAGAGTATGTTTTAACTATAGGTAGAGACCAAAGTTTAACTAGATATTTTAAAGTTACTGATTCACAATGTACAGCATCAACAATAAGTGTTTCCGCAACCAGTAATCCGGCTTTTAGATTGTCAGCTATAACTTCCGCTTTTACTCAAAATTCTCATTTTGCTGGTGGTAATTATTATGTTGGAACTACACCAGCAAATCATACAACAGGATTACAAAAAGATGCGTTTGTTTTAGATGGTGTAGGACACTGGTTTTTTACAGGAAATTCATCTAATGGTGGAACACTAGACTACCCAAATGTTAACCCTAATACAGCTAGAACAACCGATACTACTAGATATTGGTATTTAGGTGTTAGTGGTACTAGTGATTGTCAAGAAGGTTGGAATTGTGGACCTAGTGGTGTTTCTGGTGGAGACCCAGTGGTGGCTGTAACACAAAAAGATTTAACAGGTGGTACAATCAGTGGTAGTGCTTTTAGAGGTACATACTATTACCACCAATATCTAAAAAAGTTCTTTGTTTGGGAAACCACAACAGGTACCTCGGCTTATGCTTGGGTAACATTTAATCCTACAGCTGATAGAGACAGTAAAGGAGACCCAGTTTCTTCAGAAATCTTAACTCAAAATAGTAATATATTCCAATATAAGATGTTAGCTCATGTAGGTAGTGATAATATATTTCCTTATATTGGTGAATCAGACGTTGTTACTAACTATACATCATATGCTAGTAAATTAGAAAATAATTATTGTCAAACAAAAATATCTAGAGCCGTTAATTCAGGTGACCCAAGACCAGTATCACTAATAAGTTCTTGTAGTTATCTAGATTATACCCACGACGCTTACCTATTTCAAAGTGGTGATTCAGCTTTTTGTTCAGCTTCTTTAGTTTTAGCCTATTTTAGAGATAGTGACGCTACTTATGGAGAAAGCGGAGCGACTCACTATATTACATTAGATTTTGAACAAACAAGTGGTGTGACGGTTAGTTTTAATAGGGGTCAAAGTGCGAGAGCATTTCAACAAAATGTGTACGGTCAAGAAATAATACAAGGTAATCCAGAAGAAGCTGATGATAGAGAAATTCAAGAAATTGTACAAAGAGCAAAAGAACAAGCTATTACACAATTTATAGAAGAATATCCAGAACGTGCAGCAGATTATGGATTAGAAGAAATGTTAATGGGAGAGGCTGACTTAGGTGAACCTAGAGGTAGAGATGATGAGAGTGTGTGGGATAGGATTCATGAAATCTTAAGTGAGTCAGAGGTATATAAGGTTATATACGAAGAAATTTTAACTGTTTTACTAAGTGAGTATGAGTCTAGTTTAGAAGGAGAATCACAATATATAACTACAGAATATAAAGAATTTAATACTGTTATATTAAGAAATGGTCCTAATACTGGTGACGCTCACAGAAGTCCATACAATTCAACAAACACCATGATAACACAGGGAGCGATAAAAGTTAGAGTAACTAGAAGTGGCTCACAAGGAGAAAGATTTAAAATACAAATAACCCCAACAATGGGTGAAAAATCTAACAGTTATGCTGCA
>MDSZ01171280.1_pt1 | contig 10298 bp, 12 predicted proteins | sample 811201 | NCBI WGS metagenome assembly MDSZ01 (sample SAMN05326647, study PRJNA326480) | marine metagenome | isolation source: seawater | place: Indian Ocean: North | collected 2010 | reverse complement strand
TGTCTACCAATTTCACCACGAGGGCATGAGTTATTTTCATGAGTATTTATGCTAATATTTATAATTGAACAAGATGAATAAGTAAAATTTTTTTAATTCTCCAAAATTAATACACTAAAATAATTTGTATCAAATATATTCGAATACTTATTTGATATATTTACACCTAGATTTTTGATATTTTTATCAATTATTACTAAATCAGGCTGAATTTCATCCATTAAGATGTGATTATTAAACTTATTTACAAGATTATTAATTTCGTTTTTTGATAAAGCGACTGACTCTGATAAAAACAATGTATTATTTTCCAACAGCTCTATCTCATTTTTCTCATAATCATTGATATCAAAGTAAGTATAGAAAGAATTAAATTGATATTTGAAGCCTGTAATGTGACTAATCTTATTATATGATCTCCATGTAATTTCATTTCTCAGAAATTTTCTTAAATTATTAGTGTTAAAGCCAATAGATTTTAAGGAATTTATCATAGATAATTCTAATATCTGGTCACTTAGTGATACGTGAAATCCGTTGGGGAAAAGAATATTTTGATTTTTATAAGTTAAATAATAATTAATAAAGTCTGAATTAGAAAAAACTTTAAATTTATCTGACAGGGTAATTTTATTAGTTAAAGTAATAACTTTCTTTAGATCATTTAAATAATCATCATTAAATGATTTTTGTTTGATTTTATTATTTGAGTCTGCAATGTTTAATAAAAAAAATGATAAACTAAAGAATATAAGTAAAATATTTATATTTACTTTCAAAAACCTTACAAGAAATTTTTCTAAAATAAATCCAAAAATTAAAATAAAACCGACAATAAATACTAAATTTTTAACATCAAAAAAATGTTTATACCAAATAACATATGGAGAAATTATTATAAATATAAAAGGAATTATTAAAGATAGTATAAACAATAACAAATATAATTTAAAAGAATTTTTAAAATTATCGTTAAATTTTTTTTGAAATATTAAAAAGAAAAGTAGAACGAAAACAATATAAATTAAATATCTTACTTTAAAAAAATGTTCAAATGTCTTAAGTAATAATTGTATTTTATGATCTAAATTAATTGGATATAAACCCATTCTTGCAGAGTAATCTGAATTTGAGAATAAATTTTGTAAAAAAAAAGGTGAGCAAAAAATAAGAAAAAAAAAGAATAAAATTAAAATTTTTTTATAATTTTCATAAATAAAATTCTTATTTTTTATATATTTTTCCAAAAAAATATAAAACAATCCAATCCCTACTAAAATAAAAAGATATATAAAACTTTGTAATAAAAGTGACAAAATTAAACTCATTGTTATATAAACCTTCAATTTTAGATTATCTTCTTTTTTAAATAAAATTAGTAATATTAAAGATGAATAGAAAAATAGATTTGTTACTAACGGTCTTGGAAATCTATAGTTATTAAAATGATTTCCAAATATTTGATCCTTTAAGTGAATTAATAATGATGATTCAAATAACATGTTTAAAAATCCTAGAAAAACAGGTGTGAAAAATATGACTAATGTTGTCAAAATTGAAGCAGTCTCTGAAATGCCGCTGATTTTTAAAAAGTAATAAATTAAATTATATGACAAAATTACAAATAAAATTTGGGAAATTATGTATCCATTTAATCCAAAAAATTTAAAAAAAATTGAATGTAAAATTATTGATGCGTAGGGAAAGGTCATCAATCCTTCGGCTTCAAAATAATCATTATAAGAGGGAGAAAAATTAAATTCTGATAAAGATATAATAAATGGAAAATACTCAATATCGTTAAAATTGAGTAAAATTTTTAAATCTGAGTCAAAACCTTCAAAGTTATAAAATATCAATATCCAATTTGACAAAACTAAGGCTAGAGGCAGTAAAACCAAGTATATTAATTGATTATATTTCATGGTATATGATTAAAATCACTTTATGTTATTAGTATCTTATATGTATTCATTGTTATTTTTAAATAAAAATTTTACAAATTTAAATACATACTTTAATTATTTTAATTTAGTGATAATTAAGTGAAAAAAATTTAATTAATTCGCTTAGGCGTAAAGATAAATGATGCAAAAGACAAAAAATATTATAAAAGAACTTCTAAAGTACTATACGCCTAGTTTTATTTTTAAAAAAATTCCTAACATGATTATCATTGAAACTACAAATATTTGTAATTTACGATGCCCAGTTTGCCCTACTACAATTGACATGACAAGAAGCAGAGGATTTATGGACTTCAACTTATTTAAAAATCTTATTGATGAATTTAGTGATTTTACCACGAAACCTGAAATAGCTATGAATTTTTCTGGTGAGCCAACTCTTCACAAGAATATTTACCAATTTGTTGAGTATGCGAGCAAAAAAGGTCACAGAACATATATAAGCACGAATGTTACCGCAATGAACAAGGCCAACTCATATAAATTAATTAATTCCGGATTAAGTGATATTCATTTGTGTATAGATGGATTTTCGAATAAATCTCATGATACATATAGGATAGGTTCTAAGTTTGAAATTATAAAAAGAAATATAGAAATTTTTATGAATTCTAAAAAAGAACTTAAGTCTAAAAATCCCAACGTATGTATTCAAACACTCCTTACATCTTTATCTGAAAACGAGAAAGAGGATATGATTAAATGGGCTGAAGAAATTGGCGCAGACTCAATAGACTTTAAATCATTTAATCTTGGATCATTTACCTCAAAAGAAATTAAAAAGAAATATGAATATTTATTGCCTACAGAAGAGAAGTTCAAAAGACATCAAACAAAAAAGTTTAAATCAATATGCACGATTCCCTATCATCAAGCTGTAGTTTATTGGAATGGTGATTTAGGGTTATGTTGTACAGATTTTGATAAGAAAGTAAAAATGCCGAACATTAAAAATAATGGTGGCTTTTTAAAAACTCTTTTTTCTAAAGAGGTTATCAATATAAGAAAAAAAGGATTGAAAAAAGAGTATGAAATTTGCTCTGGTTGTTCAATTGGTAATGCAGATTATATGGGATATAATTATTCTTTTTCAAAAAAAGATGCTAAAGACGGAATAATGTATTCATAGTATCTAGTAAAAAAAAATCATTAACCAAAAAGAAATAAGTCCAAATATAATTGTAATTGTTAAATTTTTTGTAAAAAAACCTGTTATAAAAGCAATTGAAATGGCTATGACTTTTGGGTCATTAAATTCTACTAGTTGTGCATTTTGTTCTAAAAAAACACCTGGAAATATTATTGCTGGGAATACAGCCGATGGAACGTAATTTAAAATCTGTTTAGTTCTATTGCTCATTTTTTTTGGGTTAATAAGTAATATTGAGCCTAACCTTGTAAAATAATTTATTATCCCAGCAACAATTATTGAAATCCAAATACTCATTTTTTTATTTTAATTAAAATATAAGCCCCAAATAATGCAATAAAACTTGAAATTATAATGTAAGATTTAAATGGGATTTCAAAAAATATTATGGATGATGAGCCAGACAAAATAATAACAATTAGGTGATTAAGATTTCGTAAATAATTTACTAATAAAGCTAAAAATGTTAATGGAATTGCAAAAGTCAATCCAAGATTATCCGGAACTATAGACCCAAGGATTATTCCTATTATTGTGGTAACTTGCCAAATAAACCATAATGTAAAACCTGAACCCACTAAATGATAATGTTTAAATTTATTTTTAAGATTATTTTTAAAATATTCATTTGATACAGCAAATGCTTGGTCTGTAAGTAAATAAGATAGTCCAATTTTCCAATAAATCGATAAATGGTTTAAATAACGACTTACAACAGCTCCATACAAAAGATGTCTTGTGCTCACGACTGAAGAAGAGGTTATTGCAACTAAAGACGAAGCCCCAGCGGAAAATAATTGTAAAATTACTATTTGGCTAGCCCCACTAAATATTATAATTGATGTTGCGTAAGTTAAATATGGGCCAAAACCAAGTTCAATTCCTATTGCACCAAAAATAATACCAAATGGAACAACTGGTATCATTAGTGGCAAAACATCTATTGTACCCTTAAAAAAGGTATTTAATTTTGAGTACATTTATTTAATTGGATTTAGTGCCTTTAATAGATATTGGTTATTTAAACCACAATCTTTGTAACCTTTTTTTACAATATTAAGATATCTTTCTGTAGGATATCTAAATTTTGTTTTATCACACATAATATAAGTCATTACTTTTTTGTTGTAATAATGAAAATATATTTTTTTGTATAATTTTGGGAAGTCTTCATATATATCAAGTTTTTTTTCATCACTTTTGGATATCTCGAATAAACCGCCAGGTACAATTGAATTTTTTTTTTTTTCAATGTCAGCTGCTCTGTACTTACTTCTAAAATTTAATTTATAGCCTTTCAGCTCATATTTTTTTATAAAAATTGAGTCCTTGCATCTTCTTTTCATTTGAAAATGGTTTAAATTACTCCCATATGCGAAATAAAGCATTAAATCTCCTCTATGATTTCAATATTTTTAGACTTTATAAAGTTTAAAATTTCTAAATTACAAATATTTAATTTTTCTTTACTAGAAGATCTGAGAACAATAGAAACTCCTAATTTCCCTGCTTTGAAAAATGGATAACTTCCTATCTCAACATTTTTATTTTTATTTTGAATTTCTGTAATTGATGAAGCAATGTTGCTTTCAACTGTTCTTAGATTAATTGTTATATTTAAAATTGGGTCGCCACCAATTAAAATATTGTTCAAACCACCAATCATAGATTGAAGAATAGATGGTACTCCTGGTAAACAAAATACATTCTCAACATAAAAACCAGGGGCACCACTTGTTGGATTAAGAATTAGTTTTGAGCTAGTTGGCATTTTTGCCATTTTTTGACGACCTTCATTAAACTCTCCAGGTTTGTAATATTTTTCCAAAATTGAATATGCATCTTTGTGAAAACCGTATTCTAAATTAAATGCTTTTGAAATTGACTCAGCAGTTATATCATCATGAGTTGGACCAATACCTCCGGTTGTAAAAATATAATTAAATTTTTTCCTCAATGAATTAACTGTACTTACAATAGAAGTCTCAATATCTGGGATTACCCTTACTTCTTTTACTTGAATGCCTAGTGTATTTAACCACTTTGCTAAATTACTTGTATTAATATCTTTAGTTCTTCCAGATAATACTTCATTACCTATTATAATTATTCCAGCAGTTATTTCTTTTTTATTTGTCATATCTTAATATAAATAAATTAATATGAAATTTACCAACAGTTTAATCAAAGGCAAATTTATTAAAAGATATAAAAGATTTTTTACTGATGTTGAAGTAAATAATAAAATAGTAACAGCACACTGTCCTAATACAGGTTCTATGCTGGGTTTGCTGGATAAGGGCAATGATGTTTGGATTTCAAGGGTGGACGATCCAAAAAGAAAGTTAAAATTTACGCTTGAAATGATCCGTGCAAATAAAAAAATTGTCGGCGTAAATACCCATAGAGCTAACCATATTGTAAAACATGGTTTAATAAATAAACTATTTAAAGAGTTTAATACTATTAAAAATATACAAGCTGAATTTAAGTACTCAGATGATACAAGATTTGATTTTTTGTGTGATAAATTTTTAATTGAGGTAAAAAATGTTACACTTAATAGAAATCAGGGTATTGCAGAGTTTCCTGATGCTGTAACATCAAGGGGATCAAAACATCTAAAAAAATTAACAGAATCAATAAAGCGTGGTTTCAAACCTTACGTTTTGTTTTTAGTTCAAATTCAAGATATTTCTAATTTTAGAATAGCAAAAGATATAGATTCGGATTATTATAATAATTTTATTGATGCAAAAGAAAAAGGTTTAAAATTTATTGCTTACAGATGTAAATTAAATTTAAGAGAAATTGTTGTAGAAAAAAAAATAAAAATTGATCATGACTAAATATAAAGAAAAATTTGAAAAAATGAGATTAGCTGGAAATCTTGCTTCAAAAACTTTAGATATGTTAATAGAAAATATTAAACCAGGTATTACCACAAATAAGATAGATCAGCTTGCTTATGATTTTATTAGAGATAACGGAGGTTACTCTGCACCACAATTTTATAGAGGATTTAAAAAATCTTTATGTACCTCTTTAAATCATGTTGTTTGTCATGGTATTCCTTCTGAACGAATTATTGAGGATGGTGATGTGATGAATATAGATGTCACCGCAGTAGTTAATGAATTTTATGGTGATACAAGTAGAATGTTTATTGTAGGAAATTCTTCTGTAAAAGCAAAAAATCTTATTGATGCAACATATGAGTCTATGATGAAAGCTATTAAAATATTAAAACCTGGAATAAAACTTGGAGATATAGGTAACGAAATTCAAACATATGTTGAAGGAAAAGGCTATTCTGTTGTGAGAGATTTTTGTGGCCATGGTATTAGTAATACATTTCACGAGTCTCCTAATATTTTACATTATGGAAAAAAAAATACTGGTCTTGAAATTTATCCAGGTATGACTTTTACAATTGAGCCAATGATTAATGCTGGTAAATTTGATGTAAAAATTTTAAATGATGGTTGGACAGCTGTGACTAAAGATAAGTCTTTATCAGCACAATTTGAACATACAGTTGGCATCACTGAAAATGGATATGAAATCTTTACAGAATCTGATAAAGGTTATCATAAACCCCCCTATTAATAATGATTGATAGATACTCTAGAAAAGAACTTAAAGAAATTTGGTCAGAGGAGAATAAATATAAAATCTGGCTAGATATTGAAATTGCTGCAGCAGAAGCAATGGAAAAGTATAAATTAATACCCAAAGGAGTTTCTTCTATTGTTAAAAGAAAATCAAAAATTAATGTCAAAAGAATTCATGATATTGAAGCAAAAGTAAAACATGATGTAATTGCATTTCTAACATCAATTACTGAGCAGGCTGGCATTAAGGCAAGATATCTTCATCAAGGGATGACATCTTCTGATGTTCTAGACACAGCTTTCAATATTCAATTAAAACAATCTGGTGAAACATTATTAAAAGATATTGATAAGATCCTCTCAGTTTTAAAAAGACAAGCTAAAAAACATAAATTTACACCCTGTATTGGAAGAAGTCATGGAATACACGCTGAACCAATAACCTTTGGTTTAAAACTAGCATCTTTTTACGAAGAATTTAAAAGAAATAAAAAAAGACTTGCTAGTGCAATATTTGACATTTCTACTTGTGCAATATCCGGTGCCGTTGGGACTTTTGCGAATATCGATCCAAAAGTTGAGATTTATGTAGCAAAAAAATTAGATCTATATCCAGAGCCAATTTCTACTCAAATTATTCCTAGGGACAGACATGCACATTACTTTTCTGTTTTAGCTATAATAGCCGGAAGCATAGAAAGAGTAGCTACAGAAATTAGACACTTACAAAGATCAGAGGTTTATGAATTGCAAGAATTTTTTTCAAGAGATCAAAAAGGTTCCTCAGCAATGCCCCATAAAAAAAATCCAATATTAAGTGAAAATTTAACCGGCCTTGCAAGGGTTGTGAGAAGTCATACTATTCCAGCACTTGAAAATATTGCCTTGTGGCACGAGAGAGACATATCACACTCAAGTGTAGAGAGAAATATTGGACCTGATGCAAACATAACATTGGACTTTGCTTTAACTAGACTTGCTAACGTTTTAGACAAAATGATTATCTATCCAAAAAAAATGATTCAAAATATAAATTTAACTAAAGGTCTAATATTTTCTCAGGAAATTATGCTAGAGCTTACGAGGAGTGGAATAACTAGAGAAAAATCATATAAAATTGTTCAAACTTATGCAAAAAGATGCTTCACTGAAAACAAAAATTTATTTGATTTAATATCTGATGATAAAAGTATTATGAGAATTATTAGTGAAAAGAAATTAAGATCAATTTTTAATTACTCTGGACACTTTAAGAATGTAAATTTTATTTTTAAAAGAGTATTTAAATAATGAAAAAAGGCAAGAAACTCTACGAAGGTAAAGCAAAAATAATATTCGCGTCGCCTGATAAATACTTAGTAATTCAACATTTTAAAGACGACGCAACAGCATACAACAATCAAAAAAAAGCGAATATAGAAGGCAAAGGAATATTAAATAATAGAATTTCAGAACATATTTTGTCAGCATTAAAAGATGTAGGTATTGAGAATCATTTAATTAAACGACTTAATATGAGGGAACAGTTAATTGATTTAGTAGAAATTATTCCAATTGAATTTATTATAAGAAACATTGTTACAGGTTCTTTAACAAAAAGACTTGGAATTGAAGATGGGACTATTTTAAGTAAGCCATTATTAGAGTTTTGCTACAAAAATGATGAACTTGGTGATCCATTGGTTGCTAAAGAACATATAGATGTTTTTGGATGGGCTTCAATATCGGAGATAGACTTAATTAATAGACAATGTTTACGTATAAATGATTTTTTACAAGGAATGTTTAAAAGTATTAATATCAAACTTGTTGATTTCAAATTAGAATTTGGAAAAAGAAAATCTGATGGTAAAATTATCTTGGCTGATGAAATTAGTCCCGATACTTGTAGACTCTGGGATGCTGATACAGATAAAAAATTGGATAAAGATAGATTTAGAAAAGACTTAGGAGATGTAGTTGAAGCTTATCAAGAGGTTGCAAGAAGATTAGGTATATTGCACGAACAAGCAAATAACGTTAGACCAATCAAATTTCCAAAACCTACGGCTGTTAAAATAAAGAAAAAATAATGAAAATTAAAATAATAGTCACTCTAAAAGATGGTGTCTTAGATCCACAAGGAAAAGCGATACAACAAACTTTAAATGGCATGGGTTTTTCGAATGTAGATGAAATTAGACAAGGTAAGTTTTTTGAAATTAACATAAATGAAAATAATGAAACAAAAGCTAAAGCACAAGTTGAAGAAATGTGTAAAAAACTATTAGCTAATCTTGTGATTGAGGATTATAAAATTATTTAATCACTAATGAAATCCTCAGTAATTATTTTTCCAGGCTCAAATTGTGACAGAGACATGGGTGTTGCTTTAAGTAAATTTGGCTTTAAAAACACTATGGTTTGGCATGAAGATCAATCAATACCAAAAAGTGATTTAATCGTATTGCCCGGTGGTTTTTCTTATGGTGATTATTTACGTTGCGGAAGTATCGCATCAAAATCAAAAATAATTAAATCAGTAATTGATTTTGCAAATTCTGGAGGATTAGTTCTTGGTATATGTAATGGATTTCAAATATTGACTGAAACCGGTTTGTTGCCTGGCATTCTTCAACAAAACAAATATTTAAATTTTATATGTAAAAATGTTTTTGTAAAAGTTAAGGATAAAAAAAATAAATACTTTAATAATATAAAGAAAGATATATTAGAACTGCATATTGCTCATAATGAAGGAAATTTCTTTTGTACAGAAAATGAATTAAAAACCTTAGAGGATAATAATCAAATCGCTGTGACCTATTGTAATTCTGTCGGTTTGGAAAATGATGAAAATAATCCAAATGGTGCATTAAACAATATTGCAGGAATATTTAATAAAAGTAAAAATGTTTTGGGAATGATGCCCCATCCTGAAAGAATGATAGATAAATTTCTCTCTGGTGAAGATGGATCGTTGTTCTTTGAAAATCTTATAGGAAATCTAAAATGACTCAAGTCACAGAATCCGTAGCAATTGAGCATGGTTTAAAAAAAGAAGAATTTTCAAAAATTTGCGAAATGCTAAAACGTACGCCTAACATTACTGAACTTGCAATCTTTTCGGCAATGTGGAATGAACATTGTTCATATAAATCGTCAAGAAAACACTTAAAAAAACTTCATACAAAGGGAAAACAAGTAATTCAAGGACCGGGAGAAAATGCTGGTGTAATTGATATTGGAGATGATGATGCAATTGTTTTTAAAATAGAAAGTCACAATCATCCTTCTTTTATAGAACCGTATCAGGGTGCTGCTACTGGAGTTGGAGGTATAATGAGAGATATTTTTACAATGGGCGCAAGGCCTATTGCAAATTTAAATTCTATTCATTTTGGCTCACCACAACACAAGAAAACTAAAAATCTTTTAAGGGGTGTCGTAAAAGGCATTGGTGGATATGGTAATTGTATTGGAGTTCCAACTATTGGAGGTCAGACTTCTTTTGATGAGTCTTATAACGGAAATATTTTAGTTAATGCTATGACTTTAGGTTTAGTAAATAAAAATAAAATATTTTAT
>MDSZ01046456.1_pt1 | contig 10298 bp, 10 predicted proteins | sample 811201 | NCBI WGS metagenome assembly MDSZ01 (sample SAMN05326647, study PRJNA326480) | marine metagenome | isolation source: seawater | place: Indian Ocean: North | collected 2010 | reverse complement strand
CCTAATACTGATTTTCTTACAATAGATACATTATCGTTCTGATTTTCTTCAACTTTCAACGAGCCAGTTTTTTTTCTTGTCCGGTTTTCAGCAAATAGCTTTGAAAAATCTAAGTCACAAATATTGGATACTTCTTGAATGTATGCTTGTTTAAGCGTTTCATTTTGAATTTTTTTAATATAAGGCTTTGCAAATTTAGCAACTGTTGCTTTGCCTTCTATTGAGTTTAAGTCTCCTTTAGATTTAATAACTTCGAAAAAATAATCTGATAAAGAAACTGAATCCTTTATAAGGTTCAAAAAAGATTCTTTGCCATTTTGTTTTATATAGCTATCTGGGTCTTCGCCTTCATTTAGAAAAATATATTTTATTTGAGTATCTTCTCTAATTAAAGGCATTGCATTTTCAACTGTTCGCCATGATGCTTTTTTTCCTGCCTCATCTCCATCAAAGACTATATATATAACATTTGTATAATTTAAAATTTTTCTCAGCTGCTCTTGAGTGAATGCAGTCCCAGAGGATGCAACGGCATTTTTTATGCCATGTTGAAATAAACCTATTACATCCATATATCCTTCAACAACAAAGATTGACTCCGGTCTTTTGGCTATTTTTCTAGTTTCATATAAACCGTATAGCTCATATTTCTTTTTATATGTCTTAGTTTCAGGAGAATTTAAGTATTTAGCTTGATTTTTTTTATCTTCAAGCAATCTTCCTCCAAAAGCAATGCATTCACCTTTTACATTTCTAATAGGAAACATAAGTCTATCTCGAAATCTGTCATAAAATTTACCATCATCATTTTCTCCAAATAAACCTGAGTCAAATAAGTCATTCCTATTAAATTTTTCGGATAATTTTTTTTCTAGAGATGAATTTTTTTGTTTTGAGTAACCTAAATTAAAAAATTTAGCTGTCTCACCATTTATTCCTCTATTTTTTAGATAATCAACTACTTTTTTTCCTTCAGTTTCAGTAAGTTGCTTATAGAAAATTTGAGACGCAGTATGGTTTATATTTGTAGTATTATTTTTTGTGCTTGAAGTATTATCTTTAGGTACTTCCATTCCAACATAAGAAGCCAAAAGCTCAACTGCATCAAAAAAGTCGAGATTATCATGTTTTCTTAAAAAGGTAATTGCGTTGCCGCTTTCTTTGCATGTAAAACAATGATATGTGCCTGTTTCCTCATAGATCTTCATAGATGCATTACTTTCTTCTCCTCCTTTATGAAATGGACACTTTGCCATATAAGCTCCACCCCTTCTTTCTATTTGCCTTCTTTTTTGAATAACTTCAACGATATTTACAGTCGATAAAAGTTGATCTATAAATGTTTCAGGAATATACATAAATTTTTAAATATCTAATTTTTAACATTAATTTCAAACCAATTATCTATAAGTATTTTTGCAGCATTTGAATCAATAGCATCGTGTTTTCTTGTTTTTAAAATTTCTTTTGCTTCAAAAGTTGTTAACCTCTCATCAATAAATTCATATTTTGCTTCATAAATAACTGTAAGTTTTTTATAAAATTTTTCTACTTTTTTCATGATCTCGCTTTCTGTGCCATCCATATTTAATGGCTTACCTATAATAACAAGATCTGGTTTCCATTCATTTAAAATGCTCTCTATAACATTCCAGTATGTTTTGCTTCGACCGCAGAAGACTACTCCAAGTGGAGAAGATGTACATGTTTCTGTCTGTCCAACTGCAACACCAATTTTTTTTTCTCCGAAATCAAAAGCTAATATCTGCATGTTCAAAGTTTTGAGGAAAAATCCCAATTTCTAACTATCTCTAAAACACTATACTCTTCTATCATGCTTTTATTGAATGGTGCAAAAGGTGATGATTGCTTTAATATTTCTAATGCCATTCTATCTAATTCAATATCTCCAGATGATATTAGAATTTTTGAATCTATCAAATTACCATATGAATCAATGGTAGCTTTAATTTGGACGGTGCCTATAAAATCTTTTTTATTTTTTGAAATTATCTTATTTCCATATGTTTCTATGTTTCTTTGCCATAAATTTAAATAAACTGCTTCTTCAGAGTTGACTTGAGAATTTGCCTCTAATCTTTTTACATGCAAGGTTTCTCCACTCACTTCTTGATTTGAAGAATTTATCGACCCTTCTATATACGCGTCAGATTTTACTGATAGAGAGCTAGCAAAAGATTTGTGAGAAAAGGTATCTTGATCTGAGTTAGCAAATCTCACATTAATGATTGGAGATTTTTTATAAACAGGTAATTTATATATAGCAGTTAAAGAAACTCCAAAAACTAAAATTAAATGAACTAAAATTGAAATAATAAAAGATTTATTAAAAGTTAAGGAACGTTTGCTAATATTGTCGGTTCCTTCAATATTCATAGTATTTTAAAATATTCATGTATCGGATTAATTTGTGTTTGATTTAATATTTCTCTTGCGCAGGTTGGGCTTGTGATGTTTATTTCTGTAAGCTTGTCTCCAATTATGTCAATGCCAGCAAAATTAATACCATGTTTCATAAGATAAGTTCCTATCTCTGTAGCAATTTTAAATTGTTTTTTTGTTATATCTCGTGCGACTCCTATTCCACCAGCTGCTAAATTACCCTTAAAGCTGTTTCCTTGTGGTATTCTCGCCAAAGTTTTTTGAAATGGTTTACCATGAATTACCAATATTCTAAAATCACCTTCATAAACTTCAGACATAAATTCTTGCACAACAATCTGTGTCTTTTCATCCTTTGTTAAATGATTAAGAATTTTTATATCCTTACTATCAAAGCTTTCAATCTTAAATATTGATTTGCCGCCCATGCCATCTAATGGTTTTACTATGATTGGTTTTTTGTTTCGAAAATTATAAAAATTATTTATTTCATCAATGCTAGCAGAGATTAAAGTTTCTGGAGTAAATTCAGAAAAATATGATGCAAATATCTTCTCATTAAATGATTGAATTGAGAGTGGATCATTATAAATTTTTGCTCCTTGCGATTGCGCCAACCCAAGCAAATGAAGAGCGTTAATATAAAATTCATCTACAGGAGGATCTTTTCTAATAAATGAAAATTTAAAATCGTTCAAAGGAAACGATTCTTTTTTTTCATTTTTTTTAAGTTGATCATTATTATAAGAAATAGTATTAGTATTTGCTGCAACTGAGTTATTTATTATTGATAGGTCCTCTAATTGGCATTGATAAACTAAATAACTTCTTTGGATTGCCTCTTCCATCATTAAAATTGAAGTGTCTTTTTTTGCATCAAGACTTTCAAATGTATCGGTTATAAATAATAACTTTTCCATAATAACTAAATTCTACCAAAATGATTTGTTATCAATGATGCAATAACTATAGGCGCGGTTTCTGCACGTAAAATATTTTTACCTAAATATCTCATTTTAATATTGTTTATATTTTTTAATTCAGCTAATTCCTTTTCAGAAAAACCAGACTCTGGACCAGTGACAATAGTTATTAAATTATTCTCTAACTCTTTTTGATAAAAATAATCTTCTGACGCTGTGTCAAAACAATATATCTCATTATTAGTTTTTATGCTCTTTAAAGCTTTAATCAAACTATTGAAATAAGTAAATGATGGAAGATGGTTATTGCCACACTGTTTAGAAACATTAATAGCAATTTCATTTACTTTAGCTTTAATTTTCTCAAAATCCTTTTTTGCAATACTTTGATCGATTAGATCTGCCTTATATATCAATAAATCATTTACCCCGATCTCAGTCAATTTTTGAATCATAAAATTAAAGTTTGTCCTCTTGATAAATGGAACAACAGCTGAAACTAATTTTTTTGGCCTTTGAGTTGATTTTAAATCACTAATCTTCTCAAGCTCACAAAGTTTAGATGAATATTTAGCAATCTTGCATAAACAGGAGTTTCCACTCCCATCAAAAACCTCCACTTGGCTGTTTTCTTTTAAACGCAAGGCTCTTATTAAATGATTGGATTCTGAATCATTTAAAGTAAACCTTTTATCAGGCTTTGAGACTGACTTACAATATATTCTATGAATTCTCACATTATTATTATAGCTATAGCAAGATGATAAATGTCACAGTTTGAAATTATATTTGTTCGGCATGGAGAAGCTGAATCATCTTTTGGTATACATCAAGATCCTGCTTTAAGTGAAAATGGTATTGCGCAATCATTAAAACTTATTGAACACGGTGGCCTCCAATCGCTTGAGAGTTTTACCTTTTTATCTAGCCCAAAATTAAGAGCAATTGAAACAGCAAAACCTATTGCAAATAAATTCAATAAGCTCATTAAAATTGACGAAACATTTATTGAAATACCTTCTAAAAATATTGAAATAAGCAAAAAACAAGAATGGTTAAAGCAAATAGTTGAAATGAAAAAAAATCAATTACCTGACAATATTAAGTTGTGGGAAAAAAATATTTTTAAAAAAATACAAAGCTTCCAGCAAAATACTATAATTTTTTCTCACTTTATGGTTATAAATTCCATTATTAGCACTCTATCTAATAGCAAGAATCTTTTATATTTCTATCCTGACTATACTTCTGTAACTAAAATAATAAATATAAATGGTAAATTAAATTATTTTTTATGCGAAGGTGATAAAAAAACTTTTATAAATCTATAAAAATCTATTGAGCAATTTTTAAACAAATGTAAACTTAGTCTTTCTTGTATTAAAAAAATTATATTTTGAAAAATAAAAAAAAATCTTTTGATAGCTATGCAAAAAAACCTTTAAGAGATGAGGTTTCAAAAGCTATGAAAAAATATTTCAATCAATTAGATCAAAAAAATTTACCAATAGACGTTTATAAGCTTGTCTTAAAAGAAGTTGAACCACCGCTCTTAAACGCCGTTATGGAATTTTCAAATAACAATCAATCAAAAGCAGCAAAAATTCTTGGTATTAATAGGACAACCCTTAGAACAAAATTAAAAAAATATAAAATTTCAGAATGAACATAGTAAATCCTAAAACAGCATTAATTAGCTTGTCAGATAAAACAAATCTAAAAAATATCGTATCTTTCCTAATAAAAAAAAATGTAAAAATAATTTCAACTGGTGGTACTTTCAAAGCTATCAAAAAAATTACTGATACAGTAATAGAAGTCTCTGATTTCACTGGATTTGAAGAAATGATGAATGGAAGGGTTAAAACGCTTCATCCAAAAATACATGCAGGCATCCTTGCTAGAAGGGATTTAGATATGGAAGTATTGAATAAAAAAAATTATGAGGCTATTGATCTGGTAATTGTTAATTTATATCCATTTCAAGAAACAGTTAAAGATGGTTGTTCTTTTGAAGAAGCAATTGAAAAAATAGATATTGGTGGTCCAACCATGATCCGAGCAGCAGCAAAAAACTTTAATGATGTTGTTGTCTTATCTGACCCTAATGATTACGAAAGAGTTATCAGAGAATGGGATGACAATAATGGTATTTCATATGATTGTCGCAAGTATTTATCACAGAAAGTTTTTGCAACTATGGCTAATTACAATAAATCTATCTTTCAATACCTCAACAATATTGATACCAATATGCATGATTATAATTTTGAAAAGGCAACAACTCTGAGATACGGAGAAAATCCTCATCAAAATGCAACACTCTTTACATTTGCAAATCTCGAACATAAAAATATAGCTAATGCAGACATTATCCAAGGTAAAGAACTCTCTTATAACAACATTGTGGATGCAGATGCTGCCTTCGAATGTGTAAAAGAGTTTAAAGAGCCGGCCTGTGTAATTGTTAAACACGCTAACCCATGCGGAGTTGCTGAAAGCAATTCTATATACAATGCATACGATCTTGCTTACAAAACAGATCCAACATCAGCTTTTGGAGGAGTAATTGCTTTTAATAAAAAAATTGATTTTGAAACAGCAAGAGAAATGAACTCAAGACAGTTTATTGAGGTTGTTATTGCGCCAGAATTTGATGAAGATGCAATTAAAGAATTTGCAAATAAAAAAAATATCAGAATACTAAAAGTTGATATATCTGAAGATAATCCTTATCCAGGAACATTAAAAAAAGTCTCTGGAGGTATTCTTATTCAAGATGATGATAATGGAAATATTACTATTGAAGATTTGAAATGTGTTACGGAAAGAAAACCTAACGATGAAGAACTTCAAGATATGTTTTTTGCTTGGAAAGTGGCTAAATTTGTTAAAAGTAATGCAATTGTTTATGTAAAAAACAAACAAACTATAGGAATTGGTGCCGGACAAATGAGTAGAGTAATAAGCGCTGAAATAGCGAATTTAAAAGCTTTAGAAGAAGGGTTGGAAATTAAAAATGCTGTAATGGCATCAGATGCATTTTTCCCTTTTAGGGATGGTATAGATAAAGCAGCATCAAGTGGTATTGCTGCAATTATCCAACCTGGCGGATCAATAAAAGATGAAGAAGTTATTGCAGCAGCAAACGAACATGGCATTGCAATGGTGTTTACTGGTATGAGGCATTTTAGACATTAATGAATATATTAATCATCGGATCTGGTGGTAGAGAACATGCATTGGCATGGAAATGCGCACAAGATAATTTTGTAAAACACGTTTTTGTTTGCCCCGGTAATGCTGGCACTCATCTTGAAAATAAGGTTAGTAATATTGAAATAGAATCGAATGATTTTGACGCCATTGAGAATTTTTGTGTTAAAGAAAATATTGAATTGGTAATCATCGGCCCCGAACAACCTCTTGTGAAGGGTTTAACAGATTTTCTACAAAGCAAAAATATAAAAACTTTTGGTCCATCCAAAGATGCAGCACAATTAGAAGGATCAAAAACTTTCTCAAAAGAATTTTTTGTTAAATACAATATACCAACTGCGGGATATCAGTCTTTTGATAATTACGAAGAATCAATTAATCATTTAGATTTAATTTCTTATCCAACCGTAGTTAAAGCAGATGGTTTGGCTGCCGGTAAAGGGGTTATTATTTGTGAAAATAAATATGAAGCAGTTCAAGCTTTGAATAGTATTTTTAAAGACAAAGTATTTGGATCTGCTGGAAACAAAGTAGTTATAGAAGACTTCCTCGATGGACAAGAAGCATCGTTCATTGCTGTGGTAAGCAAAGATAAAATAATTCCATTGGCCACAAGTCAAGACCATAAAGCTGTGGGTGATGGTGACGTAGGACTTAATACAGGCGGTATGGGAGCTTACTCCCCTGCTCCGATAATAACCGAAGTAATATATAAAAAAATTCTTGATAAGGTCATGTATCCCACTATGCAAGGATTAATAGATGAAGGTTCCCCATATTTAGGTTTTCTTTATGCAGGATTAATGATTAAAGATGATGATATAAAGGTACTTGAATTTAATTGCAGATTTGGTGATCCAGAAACTCAACCTATTCTACTAAGACTAAATTCAAGTTTAGTAGAGCTTTGTTTATCAGCAATTAGTAATAAACTTGATTCATACTCCATTAACTGGAACGATAAACATTCTTGCGGCGTTGTAATTGCATCAAAAGGTTATCCAGAAAGTTATGAGTCGAATAAAGAAGTTTCATTTGAAATCTCCAAAGAAAAAAATTCAAAACTATTTCATGCAGGTACTAAATTTGATAATGAAAAGGTCTTGACGAGCGGTGGCAGAGTTTTTTGTGCCACAGCTTTAGGAAATAATTTGAAAGAAGCACAACAAAACGCATATAATCTCGTTAGCAAGATAAATTTTGAAGGCGCTTTCTTTAGAAAAGATATTGGAAATAAAGGAATTAAATGAGTTTTTTCAACAATATAGTTAACGAGTTTGATATAGCTCTTAAAACTCTATCAGATAAGAAAACAGGTACTGAAAGGATCTACCCGCCTGAGCCTGCTAAAAAAAATACTGAAGAGCTAACTGAAAAGGAAAAAGATCTTTCAATTCAGATGATGCGCATCAATCATGCCGGTGAAGTTGCAGCTCAAGCTTTATACAGAGGACAAGCTTTTGTATGCCAGGATCCAAAAATTAGAGAGCATTTAATTCATGCTGGAGAAGAAGAAACTGATCATTTGGTATGGTGCAAAAAAAGATTGGATGAGCTTGATGGCAGATCATCAATTTTAAACCCTTTTTGGTATGCAGGTTCTTTTGCAATTGGCGCTATTTTTGGTTCAATGGGTGAAAAAACAAGTCTTGGGTTTGTAGAAGAAACTGAAAAACAAGTTGTAATTCATCTTCAAAAACATCTTGATAAGATTTCTCCTAAAGATAAAGAAACAATTGAAATTCTCAAAACAATGCAGGAAGATGAAGATCTTCATGCCGGTCAAGCTAATGAATCTGGGGCTGAAGAGCTTGAATCTCCAACAAAAAAAGTAATGGAAGTTACAGCAAAAGTAATGACTTCTAGTAGTGCCTATATTTAAACTCTTCCGAATTTGCTGTACTTCTTACCCTTTTGTCTCTAGTGACGCTTACGGAAACATATAAATCAGATCCTAGCAATACCCATTAAAAAAAGTTATTTCCACTTTATATTGCATCCCATTGAAGGATGTTGCTCTTCAGAAATTTCTTTGTTGTTTAATAAGTTCGTCATAGCATTTCGTAAATCTTTACCACTAGGTTTAGACTCCGATCCAGGAGATGACTCATCCAATCTTCCTCGATATACAAGCTTATTATTCAAGTTAAAAAGATAAAACTCTGGAGTACATTCAGCTTTATAGAGTTTTGCGATTTCTTGTGACTCATCATATAAATATGGAAAATCTAGACCGAGCTCATGCCATAGTTCTTTCATCTTCTCAGGACTATCTTGAGGATAATTTTCTATATCATTAGAGCTTATAGCAACAAAATTAAATTTATCTAAATAATCTAAAGCCAATCTTTTTATTTCTTCATGGTAATGAATAACATAGGGACAATGATTACAGATAAACATTATTAAGGTTGGTTTTGAAATATTTAATTCGCTACTTGAAAAGGTGTTATTTTCAACGACATTGTGCAGATTAAAATTAATTAAATCTGTTTGAAGGTCTAGCATGCTTGAATAAGTTAAAGCCATAAAATTATTATAATGTCATTTGTTGCCATTTTATTGGAACACCTTCCAGTTTATACCTATTAGATTCTTCGCGTAATTTTTCATACTCAGTTTTTGAAGAATAAACAGTAACGATTAATGCGTTCTCTTTATTCGCTGTAATTCTTAGAACCCTTCCCATTCTTTGAATTCTCTGTCTCTTTGATGAGGATGCGCTTAATATCATAGCTCCATCGGCTTCTGGCATATCAAAACCCTCATCTAATGCGGTGCAGCTTACTAAAACATTTAATTTGCCTGCCTTGAAGTTTTCTAGATTTTCTTGCCTTTCATCGTCGTTGAGATCTGTATTATAAATTCCAGATTTAAATCCCTTTTTCCTAATAATGTCATTAAAATCTTTTGCTTGTTTTTTATTTTCAGTAAATACGATCCAGCTATCTCTTTTATACTTTTGGATTAACTCAACTCCATATGGAATTCTGTTTTTTGAGTTTTTTATTAAACGAGCTCTATTAAAAATCAACATCTTCAATGGATAATCATCCATGTTATTACCGCCAATAGTAGCTGCTCTTCTTTGAATGCTTTTAGTAAATTTTTTGTACTTTTGTTCTTCTTCAGGAAGCAACGCTGCATAGCCATATAATAATTTAAAGTTAACAATTACCTCGTCTTCCCTTGCATCAATATAGTCATAATCAAAAATAATATCGCCTAAGATCTTCTTAATAATAATATAGAAGTTATCGTCATAGTCTCGTTCTGGAGTTGCGGACAATCCAAGAGTTGCATGCCAATTATTTGTCAGCATATCGCCTCTTTTTTCAGTTCCAATCTTATGACATTCATCAACAATTAAAAATGTACTTTCAGCACTAACATCTTTAATAATATTCTTTAAAGAATCGATAGTTGAAATACATATTTTTGTAGTTGCATCAGTTTGTTCCCCGCCCCCATTTAAACTTATATCTTTATCATTAAAACTATGTGAAAGGTTTTCATACCACTGGTCTAATAAAGCGATTGATGGAACTACGATTAAGATATTCTTGCTTGAATTTTCATTTAAATATTTTTTTACACAATAAATTGCAAAAAATGTTTTTCCTCCACCGGTAACAACTTTTACAATACCTCTTTTTTTAGACCACCATAAAGGGAATGCTTTCTCTTGCCAATCTCTTAACTTCAAACAAAATCTCCCTTCATTAGACTTTCGCCTATTAAAAATATATTTAT
>MDSZ01186094.1_pt1 | contig 10299 bp, 10 predicted proteins | sample 811201 | NCBI WGS metagenome assembly MDSZ01 (sample SAMN05326647, study PRJNA326480) | marine metagenome | isolation source: seawater | place: Indian Ocean: North | collected 2010 | reverse complement strand
GTGGCTAGTCAACCTCTCAGGCAAACCAAGCGTACAACACGGAATTCCTTATCCAGTATTTGCAAGAGTAAGTATGGGTGTTTTCGGAGCAAACTTTCCAGCAATGGCCAGAGGTCTTGTTGCAATGTTTTGGTACGGAGCACAAACATACGCTGCTTCAACAGCGGTTGCTCTTTTAATTACTGCTTTGACAGGAAATCCAGGTACAGAAATGTTTCTTGGCATGACAGGTGTTATGTGGGTTTCATTTATATTTGTATCGGTATTTCAAGTTTATTTATTCTGGCAGGGAATCGATCTCGTTAGAAAATTTTTAAACTTTGCAGGACCAGCGGTCTATGTCGTTATGGTTATATTAATGATAGCAATTTGGTCTGAAGTTGGTGGCAGTCTTCTTTCAGAAGTAGGAAACATTTTCTCAAGCGGAGCAAGATCTGGGGGCTTTGAAGGCCTAGGAACTTTTGGGGCTTTCTTGGCAGTGTTTTCTATTATGGTTGGATATTTTGCTGCGGTAGTAATTAACTTCGGAGACTTTGCTCGATTTGTAAAAAATGAAGAGGAAATGAAAAAAGGAAATTTATATGGATTAGTTGGAAATGTGATTTTCTTTTCTTTCATAACTCTAATGATTACAGGCGGAACAATTGCTTTATTCGGAGAATATGTTGCACAACCAACTGATATGGTGGCAAAAGTAGACAATATATTTTTAACAGTAGTTGCTGCATTCGCTTTCTTTGCTGCGACTGTTGGAATTAATATGGTAGCAAACTTTATTCCACCTGCATACGACCTTGCTAACTTGATACCAAGCAAAATTAATTTCAGAATTGGTGGATTAATCACCGCTGCTTTTGGTTTTGTAATTGGAGGAATGTGGGTAGCTGTAATAACGAAAATGGGAATTTTTCCATTTGTAAATACATTGGGCGCAATATTAGCTCCTGTATTTGGTATTATGATTACTGACTACTACATAATCAAGAAACAAAAACTTGATGTAAATGCTTTGTTTACAGAAGGTAAGGGTAAATATTGGTACAATGATGGGTTTAACTTAAAGGGTATGGTTGCTTGGATATTATCAGGCTACATAGCTGTAGGATCTGTTTGGCCAAATATTTTACCTGGAGGTCTAGGTAACTTCTTTGCTAATTTAGGTGGTGGAGGTGGTTACGCTTGGATGATCGGTGCAGCTTTAGGAGCTGTTGTTCATTTAGCGATATCATCTTCTAGTAAAAAGTAATAAATTATAAAAAAAGCTCGCCGTAATTTTACGGCGGGCTTTAATATTTTAAGACAATTTCTTCGGTATCTAACTTTTGAATTTTCAAATTATTTCCAGGTCCTTCTCTATCAACAACTAGAAAGTTCATGTTTTCTGTTGAGATCAAAGGAAAATGCCATGTACCTGGTTTGTAATTTATTCCTAATCCTGGAGGAATCAAAAAAGACTCTGTTTTATTTAAATCTGGCTCTTCTCCATTTGGAGCAACAAAACATAAGAAAGTTGTTTCTTTCATTGGAATAAATGCTTGGCTTCCCAAAGGATGGCTTTCCATCATATTTATTTTCATGGGAAAAGTTCTTTTTAAAGCTGAGAAAATACTGATAGCTGTTTTCCCATTTTCTTTTGAAGTATTAAGTTCAGCTATTTTGTCAAACCGTTTCGCGTATCCCTCATTAATTGTTATTGGATTTATGTCTTTAGTAGTTATTAAATCACCAAATTTTGAAAAATTTTCTTTAGTAATTTTTTTCGGCGTGAATATTTTACTCATTATTCAATCTTCCCAAATAATTTTATTCTTGAAATTCCTCCATCAGGAAAAATATTAACTCGTATATAATTTATCTTATTTTTTTTCATTAATTTATTTTTGAAAATATGTATTTTATGAGGTTTTAGCTTTACTTTGTTGAGCAATTTTTTCCACTTTTTTGACATAACTACAATTTTTTTTGCAGAAGGCTGATCTTTTATAAAGGATGCTTGAATTGAACATTGATCAGGATAATTACCTTTAAAATGATGAGTATCTATTTGAATTTTATTAACTTTAGCAGCTGCTGCACACTTGATAATTAACCAATCAAAGTTTTTTCCTCGACTTCTTCTTGTTTCCCAACCATCTCCCATATTGATCCCTCTACCTGGCGCTAGAACATTCTCAGCTTTTCCGAAATGTTCATTGTTACAAACAATTGGCACAGCACCATTAAAAATAGATGTTAAGTTAATTTCTTTTTTTTTTAACTTTTTAATGATTAGTTCCCCAAAAATTCTTAACCTCGCAACTCCTCCGTCGGGAAAAATATTGAGTCTAACATGAGTAAAAATTGATTTATTTGAAATACTGAAAAAATGATGACTGTTAGGTTTTGTCTTTTTTTTTTTTAAAATAGTTGTCCATTTGGTCTTTTTATTAGGTAAATTATGCTTAGAAATACAAGCTTGCAAAGAAACTTTGCTAGGCTGATTACCGTTAAAAAAAGATGTATCAATATCAACTTTTTTAATTTTACCAGGCTTCCCTAATTTTAAAATGAGGTAATCATATCCGGAGCCCCTCTTTCTTCTAGTTTCCCATCCATCCATCCATTTACCATTTTTATCAAACACTCCTTCTTTAAAAACTGGTGGCGTAGGATTTATTATTCTTGATGCAGGTGCAAAAAACTCGTCTGTTTTATAAACTATTTTTGTTCCTAATCTCTTTTGAGCAAGATTGATTAAACCATTTAGATAAATGTTATTAGTTTTTGTCATCTATAATTTAAGAATAATTCTTAATCCAATGTTTAGCTATATCTATTCTTTTACATATCCAAACATCATCATGTTTTAAAACATAATCTAAAAATCTTTCAAGAGATTTTATACGACCTGGTTTTCCAATAAGTCTGCAATGCAAACCTATAGACATCATCTTTGGGTTTTTTTCACCTTCTTTGTATAGTACATCGAAACTGTCTTTTAAATAGTTGTAGAACTGATCACCGCTATTAAAACCCTGGTTAGTTGCAAATCTCATATCATTATTATCTAAAGTATATGGTATAATTAATTGTTTTTTTTTGCCCCTAGTTTCCCAATAAGGGAGGTCATCACTATATGAGTCGCTGTCATATAAAAATCCTCCTTCATCTATTACCAAATCTCTAGTATTAGGACTGCATCGTCCTGTGTACCAACCTAAAGGGCGTTGACCAAAAATCTTTTTTATAATTTTGATAGCTAGATTCATATGTTTTTTTTCAGTACTCTTATTAACATTTTGATAATCTATCCATCTCAAACCATGGCAAGCAATTTCATAATCATACTTTTTTAAAATCTCACAAACTTCAGGATTTCTTTCAAGCGCCATGGCCACGCCAAAGACTGTAATTGGAATTTTTTTTTCTTGAAACAAATTATGTAGCCGCCAAAATCCTCTCCTTGAACCGTATTCATAAATAGACTCCATATTGATGTGTCTACCTTTAATCGGTTTAGCGCCTATTATTTCTGATAAAAAGGTTTCAGAATACTTATCTCCATGTAAAACAGAATTCTCCGCACCCTCTTCATAATTTAAGACTATTTGAAGAGCCAATTTAGCATTATTAGGCCAATTTACTTTAATCTCATTCGAACCATAACCAACCATGTCTCTTGGATATTTTTTAACCATGTCGTAATATATATGTTATTTATGAGCTTTACTATTAATAATCACGAGAAATCTGAAAGAGTAAAAATTCTTGATATTCAACACACTGATCTTGACAGACTAGTCTTTCCATTTAAAAAACACTCAATTACTTCGCTTGAGTATAAACCTTTTTCAAGGTTTACTTTAGCTAAAAGTTTAGATGAGGTGTTTGAAAATAAATTAGGTACAACTTTAAATCAAATTCTTAATGACAGAAAAACTGGCACTGTAATTATTAAACCCGAAATTGATAACAAAAAATTTGATAAAGAATTTTTAGTAAAATTTTCAACTGGCCTAGCATATCTCGTAGGAACACCTAACTTCGATTCTATGACTGGAAAATACTACGCTAGATTTTATGTAAAACATCAAGATAGTAGCGACTCTTATCTCAGAAAAGCTTATACTAATTTAGATCTTCATACTGATGGTACCTATGTAAAAGAAAAAACTGACTGGTTAATTATGACAAAAATGGAAGAAAAAAATGTTTCAGGTGGTGAGAGTGTAATTCTTCATTTAGATGATTGGGAACACTTAGATGAGTTAACTAATGATCCAACAGGATTTGAAAATTTTACCTGGGGGTCACCAAAAAGTAAGAATGTTGGTTATAAAGTAGAACATCCAGTTTTTTCAAAAGACAAAAATGGGAATCTAATAATTTCATATATTGACCAGTTCCCAGAGCCTAAAAATATGAAACAAGGACTTTTTTTACAAAAACTATCTGATTGCTTGGAGGAAAGTAAAAATAAAGTCATATCTCCTTTACCGGTTGGTTCAACTATTTTTTCAAATAATTATTTTTGGCTTCATGGTAGAAGACCTTTTGAAGAGCATACTGGATTATCTCGTGAATTATTGAGAATAAGAGGAACTTTCTTTCAATAGATCTACATTCTTACATATTTCTTTTTTTTATCAATCGCCCAATCTTTTGGACCGTTAATAGCTATAAAAATAAATCCCCCTGCTAAACCGAAATTTTTAAGCAATTGGATTGTTTGCATTTGGTTTGTAAATTCGAGATGAAATATTAATGCTGTAGCTATAGAAAATATAGCTAGAATTATAGCTGCAAATTTGGTTTTATAACCAACAATAATTAATAATGGTAATAAAATTTCCAAAATTATTGCTGGCCATAGCAGAAATCCAGGGACACCAAAACCTTCCATCCAACCAACTGTAGAGTTATAATTAAAAATTTTATTATACCCAGATAGTAAAAAAACTGAGCTAATAAAAATTCTTGCTGTTAAATCAAGTAAATTTCCCATTTCATATTTAAACTTATTGGCAAATGAGAGTCAAAGTAAGGATGATTAAATTAGGTTTTTTCGTGATTTTAAGCATTATTAGAAGAATATAATTTTCTTTATTAAATGGTGTAGCTTAGCTATTCTGTAAAATACATGATTTTAGGTTTTTTAGGCACGGGACATATTACTGCTTCGGTAATAAATGGCATCATAAGATCAAAACTCAATGTTAAAAAAATTTATGTTTCGCCTCGCAATAAATCCTTAGCAAAAAAGTTGAGTAAAAAATTTAAAAAAGTTGAAATTTCTAACAATAATCAAAATTTAATTGATAAATCAAATTGGGTATTTTTAGCTATAACTCCAGTAGTCGGAAATAAAATTTTAAAAAAATTAAACTTTAGAAAGTCTAAAAAAATAATAAGTTTTATTTCGACTATAAATTTAAAGAAACTTAGAAAATTGACAGGCAATAATAATATTACCAGAGTTATACCTCTTCCGTTTATTGGAATGAGAGAAGGGCCAATAATAGTTTGTCCTTCGAATAAAATAATAAAAAATTTCTTCAATAAACTTGGAGAAGTTATAGAGCTTAAAAATGAAAATATATCAAAAGGTTTTTGGGGGACTTCATCATTTATGGCATCTTTTTATTATTTATATCTCTCAACTAGCGAATGGTTAAAACAAAAAGGAGTAAATAGGACCAAAGCAGAAAATTATGTTAAAGAACTTTTTTTAGCCTTAGCTAAAGACGCCAAAAACAAAAAAAAATTATCTTTAAAACAACTAGTGCTAGAATCTCAAACTCCAGGCGGCACAAATGCGTATGTCTTGAAGGAACTAAAAAAAAAGAAATTTTACAAAGTCCAACAAAAAGTTTTAAATAGCGTTTTTAAAAAGTTTAAAACTTAATTAATGGACTTAGCTTATTTTTTACAACAATTAATTAACGGGATTACCCTAGGTTCGGTATATGGTTTAATAGCAATCGGCTACACCATGGTTTACGGAATTATCGGTATGATAAATTTTGCTCATGGAGATATATTCATGGTAGGAGCATTTGTTGCTTTAATATCATTTATTCTCTTTGCGCTAACAAGTATAGCATTACCTGTCGTTTTATTATTAACTTTGCTAATTGCTATGGTATTTACAGCTTGTTATGGTTGGACGGTAGAAAAATTAGCTTACAAACCTTTAAGAAAATCTTTTAGATTAGCTCCATTAATATCTGCATTAGGGATGTCTATAGTTTTACAAAACTATGTTCAAGCAGCTCAAGGAGCTAGAATAAAGACTTTACAGCCAGTGATACAGGGCGGCTTCACCTTTATGGAGGAAACAGGATTTACTGTTTCACTTAGTTATCTTCAGATTTTTATTGTGTTGGTGACAGTTGTATTAATGGCAATTTTTACAGTACTAATTACTAGAACTGCTTTAGGAAGAGCTCAAAGAGCCTGTGAACAAGACAGGACCATGACAGCATTAATGGGCATTAATGTAGATCGAACTATTTCTATCACTTTTATCATTGGTTCATCTTTAGCTTCGGTAGCAGGTATGATGTTCGTAATGTATTACGGTGTAATTGATTTTTACATTGGTTTTTTAGCAGGGATTAAAGCCTTCACTGCAGCAGTGCTAGGAGGAATAGGTTCAATTCCAGGGGCAATGTTAGGCGGGCTATTAATTGGGTTAATCGAAGTATTTTGGTCAGGATACATTTCAATCGAATACAAAGATATTGCCGCATTCACAGTTTTAGTAATAGTATTAATTTTTTTCCCTACAGGATTTTTGGGTAAACCTGATATTGAAAAGGTATAAAAAATGGGGAAAAATTTTTTACATTCTTCTATAAGAGACAGTCTATTTACAGGTTTAATAGCTTTAGCGCTATTTGGGCCAATAGTGGGTCTAAGAACAGTGGCGCAAAACGAGATACTTGTTGTACAACCAAAATGGTTAATAGTTATTTTTATTGTTGTCTTATGTACTGTCGGTAGATTTTTGATCAACCTTTATACATTCAAAAGAGACCAGAAATTAGGGATCCAATCAAGTTTAGGTAAGTCAGTAAGTAGATTCTTAGATACTAAAGGAACTCAAATAGCTTTAAGTGCAATAATTTTTTCTCTTATATTTCCTTTTTTACCATTTACCGATCGATATTTGATGGATATCGCAATTATGATGTTGACTTATATAATGTTAGGGTGGGGGCTTAACATTGTTATCGGTCTAGCTGGATTATTAGATTTGGGTTATGTAGCATTTTATGCTGTAGGAGCTTATTCCTATGCTTTATTTGCAATTCATTTTGGTTGGTCTTTTTGGGTTTGCCTACCAATAGCTGGAATATTTGCTGCAATGTTTGGTGTACTTTTAGGATTTCCGGTGTTGAGATTGAGGGGGGACTATCTAGCTATAGTTACTTTAGCATTTGGAGAAATGATCAGAATACTTCTATTAAATTGGTATGAGTTAACTAAAGGACCTGATGGTCTTACTGGAATACCTAGACCTTCTTTTTTTGGTCTTCCGTTTAAAAGTTTTCCTGCAGAAGGAGAACAAACTTTTCATACTTTTTTTGGTCTTGAATATAGCCCAATGCAAAGAATTATTTTTCTTTATTATTTAATATTATTTTTAGCATTAGTAACTAATTTATTTACAATTAAAATTAGAAGACTTCCTGTTGGAAGAGCTTGGGAAGCTTTAAGAGAAGATGAAATTGCTTGTAAGTCTTTAGGAGTAAATCCAAGGAATACTAAGTTAACTGCTTTTGCTATTGGAGCAATGTTTGGAGGTTTTGCAGGTTCTTTTTTTGCTACTAGACAAGCTTTTATAAGTCCTGAAAGTTTCACTTTTATAGAATCTGCAATTATTGTAGCAATTGTAGTTCTAGGCGGGATGGGTTCACAAACTGGAGTAGTTTTGTCAACAGTATTTCTAATAGGATTAATAGAAGTATTCAGAGATTTTGAATCTTACAGGATGATCGCTTTTGGTGGAGCAATGGTATTAATAATGGTTTTTAGACCTAGAGGAATTCTTGCTACAAGAAAACCTACGATAACTTTAAAAGGCAAAGGTAATTAGTGTCTGAAAAACTTTTAAGCGTTGAAAATTTGACTATGAAATTTGGGGGGTTAGTCGCTATAGATGATTTAAGTTTTTCTGCGAAGAAAGATCAGATTACTTCAATTATTGGTCCTAATGGTGCTGGCAAAACAACAGTTTTTAATTGTCTTACAGGATTCTATAAAGCTACAGCAGGATCCATGTTTCTTAATAAAGAAAATAAACAACTTAATTTAAGAAAATTTTCTGATTTTAAAATCGCACAAAAAGCTGGAGTAGCAAGAACTTTTCAAAATATAAGACTATTTCCACAAATGTCCGTTTTGGAAAATATGATGGTTGGTCAGCATAATAAGTTAATGGATGCTTCAGGGTTTACATTATTAGGATTATTTAATTCACCATCATTTTTAAAAAAGGAGAAAGAGGCAGTAGAAATTTCAAAATACTGGCTTGATATTATTGGATTGACCAATAGAGCAGATGATGATGCAGGTGATTTACCATACGGGGATCAAAGAAAACTAGAAATTGTTAGAGCTATGTGCATTAATCCTAACCTATTATGTTTAGATGAGCCAGCTGCCGGATTGAATGCAAAAGAGTCAGCTGATTTGAATAAGCTTTTACTTTATATAAAAAATGAAAAAAAAACTGGCATACTATTAATTGAACATGACATGAGTGTTGTAATGGAAATTTCTGACCATGTTGTAGTTTTGAATTATGGTAAAAAAATATTTGAAGGAACAGCTAAAGAGACAAAAAACAGCCCTGAAGTTATCGAGGCTTATTTAGGAACGGAAGAATAACAATGTTAGCAATTTCAAAAGTTGAAACCTTTTATGGCAATATTCAAGCTTTAAGAGGTGTAGATGTAAAAGTAAATAGCGGAGAGATCGTTGCGCTAATTGGATCTAATGGAGCAGGCAAGTCAACTTTATTGATGACAATAAGTGGAGTAAATAAAACAGCATCAGGTCAAATTATTTTCAATGATAAAAATATCGAGAATCTTCCTCCGCACGACATTGTAAATCTTGGCATTTCTCAAGTGCCTGAAGGTAGAAGAATTTTTTCAAGGCTAACTGTTGAAGATAATCTTAGGTTAGGAGCTTCGTCTAACGAAAAAGCAAAACATTACGACAAAGATATTAAAGATGTTTACGATTTATTCCCAGTTTTGAAAGATAGATTAAGTCAAAGAGGAGGAACTTTGTCTGGAGGAGAACAACAAATGCTAGCAATAGGAAGGGCGATGATGGCAAAACCACAAATGCTTTTACTAGATGAACCTTCTCTCGGCATTGCTCCAAAACTTGTTAATCAAATATTTTTAGCGATTAAAAATATTAATAGAGAAAAAAAAGTTACAATTTTTTTAGTCGAACAAAATGCCAAAAAAGCCTTAGAGTTAGCTGACAGAGGTTATGTTTTGGTAAATGGTAGCGTTACATTGGAAGGCTCAGGCCAAGACTTGCTAAAAAATAAGGATATTCAAGCCGCTTATCTTGAGGGAGGCGGAAAAAAATAGCCTTTTTACTTATTTACAAGAATGCAGATGTAGTGTTCAATATTCTAAATTAATTAATTAATTAACAACAAAAAGAGGAACATATGTTTAAAATAATGAAGAATCTTCTCTCATTAATGGCTTCAATCTTTTTATTAGGATCTGTAGCTGCAAAAGCTGATGTTATCGTAGCTTCTGCAGGACCTATGAGTGGTCAGTACGCATCTTTTGGAGCTCAGCTTAAAGCTGGCGCAGAAATGTGGGCTAAAGACACTAATGCAAAAGGTGGTATTTTGGGAGAAAAAGTCAAATTAGTAATTGGAGACGATGCTTGTGATCCAAAACAAGCGGTGGCTGTAGCAAATAAATTTGCAAGTCAAGGTGTAACTTATGTTGCAGGACATTTCTGCTCGGGTTCATCTATTCCAGCTTCTAAAGTTTATACAGAGGAAGGTATAATTCAAGTATCTCCAGCTTCAACAAATCCAGCTTTTACAGATGAAGGTGGTCCAAATGTATTTAGAGTTTGTGGACGAGATGACCAACAAGGTGAAGTTGCTGGAAAATTCTTAGCAAAAGAATACGCTGGAAAAAAAGTTGCTATAATTCATGACAAGACTGCTTACGGTAAAGGTTTAGCAGATGCTACTAGAAAAAACATGAAAAAAGCTGGCTTAAAAGAAGCTATGTATGAAGCTATTACAGCAGGTGAAAAAGATTACTC
>MDSZ01137152.1_pt1 | contig 10299 bp, 7 predicted proteins | sample 811201 | NCBI WGS metagenome assembly MDSZ01 (sample SAMN05326647, study PRJNA326480) | marine metagenome | isolation source: seawater | place: Indian Ocean: North | collected 2010 | reverse complement strand
TTAAAAACTCTGCCCGCTTTACAGATTTTGCTGGGTGGAGTATGCCTGTATCATTTGGGAGTTCAATGGAAGAACATATACAGACTCGAAAATCAGCTACGGTTTTTGATGTTAGTCATATGGGAGAAATTCAAGTGGTAGGTACTGATTCGACATGGTTTCTTGAGGAAATTCTAACAAATTCTATTTTAAATACGAAAGTTGGAAGAGCAGTTTATTCTCCAATCTGTAATGAGAACGGAGGCACAGTTGATGACTTAATAGTGTATAAAAAAGCCGAAGATAATTATCTACTTTGTGTTAATGCATCTAATATTCACAAAGATCTGGAGCATATGTTGAAATATTCCAAGTCTTTTAACTGTGAGATTAGTGATTTATCACCTACAGTTGGTCAACTAGCCATTCAAGGTCCTGAAAGTTGTTCAATTTTGTCAGAGCTTTTGGGTTATGATTTATCAGGAATTAAAAAAATGTCCTTCATTGAAAAAGACATTTATTCTACCCCTGCTTTAGTTTCAAGAACAGGGTATACTGGTGAGGATGGTTTTGAAATTTATTGTGATAATAAAAGTCTTTTAAATTTGGCAAATGATTTACATAAATTTGTCAACCAGGGCCGACTTCGATGGGGTGGTTTAGCTGCAAGAGATAGCCTTAGACTGGAAGCTGGCTATCCACTCTACGGAAATGAGTTAACCGATGAAATCACTCCAGTTCAGGCTGGTTTGTTATGGGCAATCTCTTGGCAGAAAGAAAATTTTCTTGGGCGGAAAGCACTACTCGCAGAAAAGGAAAATTTACCTGCAGGTAAAGTATTTTTTTATGAGGTAGATGATAGAATAACTCCAAGAAAGGGAGATATATTATACTTCAATAATTCACCTAGTGGAAAAGTTTTATCAGGAGGGTTTTCACCACTTTTAAAAAAACCAATTGGTAGTATTTGGGTAGATACAAAAAAATCTAAAAACAGAGAAGAAAAAGGTTGGAGGATTAAGGTAAGAAACAAAGAAATAGAAGTCGTGTTATCTTTGCCAGTTTTGAAGAAATATAATTCTGCTAGTTTTCATCTTTAAACCCCTTAATAATTATTTCAGATCCCTTGTAATTTTTGAAGCACAATTCTTCGGTTAAGGTTCGTTCGATAGAAGTTTGTAGTTGAGATCTAATTTCCTTAAAATCCGAATTATTTTTCAGTTGAATCCTGATTTTGAAATATATTCCGCCTCCCTTTCGAATAATATTTGTGTTGGGAGAAAATATTCCTGGTATCTTACGAGAAGCATTCCTTACAAGTTCATGAAGTGCAGTGTGAGTGATTTTGACTTCACCATCATCGTCAGAAAACACTGGTATAAGTTCTTGTTTTAATCTGTTAATTAAGAACAAAAGACAGACTAGGGTGAGTAGTGAAATTATTGAGAACAGATAAACTGGATTATTGATAGCTGTTTCAAGTGTCCAGTCTTTAAAGCTCAGCCAATTCGTGTGATGTACTTCAGATGAGGACATTCATTTAAACGCGTTAAGTTTCTGAGTTATTTGACCAATTATTTTCTTCAGCATCTTTATTCGGGCTATCCATTTTTATGTCGTCAATGATAATGTCGATTGATCGAGCTTGATTTCCAGTCATGGAAAGGATTTGCTCTTTTATACTTTCCTGAATGGCAACACCCGTTTTTGCAAGATCGACCCCAAATTCAAGCACAACTCTAACTTCAATTTCGTATCCACCATCACTAGATTCAGTAACTTTTACCCCTCTTTCGGACTCCTTCTTGGAGAAAAAATCTGTTAAGCCTTCAACCACTCCTGCGGATCCTACATTAACGACTCCTTGCACAGATTGTGCCGCAAGTCGAACTATTCCAGCAATTACGCTGTGATTAATCCTGATAGTTCCAAGTTCACTCGATTCTTCAGAGATGGTTGGAACTGTTACCTCTTCTATAACTTCTTCCTTAGCCTTTTTGCTCATTTTATTGATTCCTTAACATTATTATCCAGTAAATCTTTTGGTGCTCTTGCTAAAAAGCCTTCGATGTATGAAGTGGTGGCTTCACCTTGCCTAAAAGCAGGATCTAGGATCACTGCCTTTAAAAAATCAATATTTGTATCTATTCCCCTAATAATGTACTCGCTAAGAGCTCTGTACATTCTATCGAGTGCGATTTTTCTAGTTCTGCCGTAGGTAACTAATTTACAAATCATACTGTCATAGTGAGGAGATACTACATATCCACCGTAGGCATGAGAGTCGACTCTTACACCATGTCCACCGGGAGCATAATACAAATCAATTGTCCCAGGTGAAGGAATAAACCCTTTTGAGGGATTCTCTGCACATATACGGCATTCAATCGCATGTTTAGACAAAGAAATATCTTTTTGAGAGAAAGACAGCCTTTGTCCGGAAGCAATTTGAATTTGTTCTTTGATCAAATCAATTCCAGTAGCCTCTTCAGTAACCGCATGTTCAACCTGAATTCTGGTATTCATTTCAATGAAATAAAAGTTACCTTTAGCATCTACAAGAAATTCAATAGTCCCAGCGTTAATATAATCAGCAGCTTGTGCGGCTTTAATGGCTGCTTTTCCCATTCTATTTCTCAGGCTTTTATCCAAGAAGGGAGATGGAGCTTCTTCGATAACTTTTTGGTGCCTTCTCTGAACAGAGCAATCTCGCTCTCCTAAATGAACCATATTGCCGTGTTTGTCCGATAATATTTGAAATTCGATATGCCTTGGACTTTCCAAATATTTTTCAACATAAAGAGAACCATCACCAAAAGCTTTTTCAGCTTCTAATTTTGCTGCAAGAAACTCTTTCGCAAAGGATACTGCATTGTGTGCAATTCTCATGCCTCTTCCACCACCACCGGAAACTGCTTTAATTATTACAGGGAAACCAATTTTTTGGGCAACTTTTGTAGCTTCTTTTTCATTTGCAAGTGGACCATCGCTTCCAGGTATGATTGGAACCCCGGCCTTTGAGACCGTTTCTCTCGCCATGGATTTATCTCCCATTTTTTTAATGGTCTCCGATTTTGGTCCGATAAATTGAATATTGCATGACTCACATTGTTCAACGAATTCTGCATTTTCAGATAAGAAGCCATAACCTGGATGAATTGCGTCTATATCCCCTACCTCTGCCGCACTAAGAATGCGGTCAGCCCTAAGATAGCTATCTGATCCGCTAGCCGGACCGATACAAATTGCTTCGTCAGCTAACTGAACATGAAGTGATTGTTCGTCCGCTTCTGAATATACGGCAAGTGTGTTTATACCAAGTTCGCGACATGCTCTTACAATGCGGAGGGCAATTTCTCCCCTATTCGCAATAAGAATTTTTTTTATCATATGAGGGTGTAACTATGTGCGGAGCTTAAACAAAGGTTGACCGTATTCTACACTGACGCCGTCTTCTACGAGAATTTCAATAACTTCACCATTCTGGTCAGATTGAATTTCGTTCATAACTTTCATTGCTTCGATAATACAAAGTACAGATCCAGTTTTTATTTGGTCTCCAACTGAAACAAAGGCTGCATCGTCAGGTGATGGTTTACGATAGAAGGTGCCAACCATCGGAGATTTAAAAATGTATCCATCCTCAGGTGGCAATTTTTCTGCAACCGGTGGTCTTTCAGAAACACTTTGAGTCTGTGTAATAATTTCGGGAACCGCAGTGATAGTTTGTTTAGCATTACCGGGTCTAGCTAGTCGAAGTTTCAAATCCTGCGTTTCGATTTCTAAATCTGTAAGATCAGATTTCTGCATTAAGGATATAATTCCTTTTAATTGACTTAAGTCCAAAATATATTCCTCCTTTAGGTTTAATTAATTATTTCATCAAAATCTATTTTAAGTAAGTTGCAATGATAGATTTTTGAATTAATCCAAATTAAGTGGGTCAAGCACCAAATTCCACTCTGGATTATTCCAATCACCAAATATTTTAAATTTAATAAGCATAGATAAGGGGTCTGCAATCTGAGTGAGCTTTCCGATTAGTGGAATATTTCCTATGATCTTCAGAGTTGAATTAAAGTTAATGGTTTTTTTATCTAAATCTATGTACCCTTTATTGTTTAGTTTAGAAAAGTTCCCCGACATAATCATATCTTCAAAAATGAACCTATTATTTTTGAACTCAAAAAGACCATCTAATTTGTTGAAAGTTAATGAAGCAGTAGGGATAGGGATTGTCAAATTAGCAAGTACTTCAGAAATTACTCCCAGTAAAGGAATTTTACTTAATTTTTTATCGCGGACTTGAATACTTCCTGAACCTTCAAGTTTCTTATAATTGGTCGACGGGCCAGATGCTTTTAAAAAGAAATTTAAAATACCTTCATCTTTATTCTGATCGTGAATTTCATCAACTGGAACCTGAGAATTTGCTTCTCCGAAATATTTTCTGAGAGCAATTATTGTGTTATTAATGCTACAACTTTTCAGCTCAGTAGTTAATTTAATTCTCTCATCGATGTGATCATTTTCTGAAAAAAGTGACATTTCACCTTTGTCAAATTTTACACTATTTAAACTCAAAGTCGTGATCGAAGAGTTTGACTCAATTTTACCAGTTGCTGAATTAAAAGGTATATCATTCCAGGTGCCGTTTTGATCTGTCCTAAATTTAATTGAATAGGAAAGCGGGTTTTCAATTCTTTCAACCGTATTTTTAAATTCAAGAGGAATGCGACCACTTGAATTAAGATATGCATATGACAGGTTGAAATGATTTAGGTATTTTTCTATCTCAGTCCCAAAACATAACTTTCCAAGATTAAGTGGGTAATCACCTTCAATTGAATAATCTAAGATGTTATTTTTTCTTTCAAAAGATAGAGTTCCACTAATCTCACCTTCTTTATGTATTAAGGAAGGTGAAATTAATTTTGTAAAATTTTCATCTACGATTATCTCAAGCTGAGAGTGATATAACGGGAGCTTTCTGTAAGTTATATTGGCACCTGATACAAAACCATGTGTGAAAGATTCTGTTAAATCACCCCATACGCCAGAGATTATGAAATTACCTTTTGGGAGATTTTTTTTATCGAAGGAAAAATCATGCCAAATATTTTCCCACCAAGAGCCCAACCAAGTATTTAGGTCAGTTGGTAAGCAAACTCCATCAACAACAAATTTATATGTATTTGGAGACCATTTTTGAAAGAAAGATCCATTAACTTGGCTCTTCCCTACAGAGCCATTTACATCGTTTAAAAATATAGTAAAATTTGAGTCTAAATTACCCTGTGCTTTAACATTTGTGGGCGGTGAACCTAAGACTGAAAAGTTTTTTGTATTCAATTTAAGAAAGTGGTCATGATTTCCGAGGAGAGAATCAAGGGGACGAGCAAAAATCTCAAAATATTCTCCGCCTATGAGAGTTTTTTGTCCTTCAGTTGTATTTAAAATTAAATCTGAATATAGTGGAAATACTCGCATTGAAACATCCATTGAAATTTGGCTGTTATTTTTTTTAGTTAAACTAGCTGAGACCTTTAAGAAGTTAGAGTTCGTTAAAGCAGAAAAAACCGATTTGTTTTCATTTATATTTCCGAAAATTGTATGGTCTTTCAGATTGCCAACTATTTTACCTGATAGATTTATGGAATTTGCGTTTATTTTGAAACCAAAACTATCATGTAAAATCTTTGCTCCTCTGAAATCTAAGTTTTTTATTTCGAAAATTTGATCGTGTATATTAAATTTTAGATCATCGACTTTTAATGATGAATTTATATTTTTTAATGATGAGTCAGTTACAATGTGAAAATTTAAATTATTGTATGAGGGGTTCTGTGATATTTTGTTTTTTTGATGAATAAAAACTCTTATTTGATTCCCAAACTCGAAACTACAAATATGAGATTGCTTAAAATTAAATGGCTTTAAATATTTTGTATAGTTGTCTATTTGTTGAGTGAGGAGATTAATTGAATTTGTAAATTTTGTAATGTCTATTTCTCCCTTAGAAGTTGAAATTTCCTGTTCTTTTTTCTCAATCGATCCTCTTAAATTAATTACAGAAAATTCGTTTTCGATCGAAGAGAATATTTTGATATTGTTAAGTGCGTTTTGAACTATTAACTGTTCAATTTTAATTATTTCTTTATTGTTACCAGTAAGAGTCGAAATTTGATCAGCTTTAACCACTTTAGGGTAAAAAGAAATAACATCCCAAAAGGAACGAAATTTAAACTCAATATTTTCACCTTTTGCTATATTGTTACCGTATTCATCATGTAAAACTATGCTCTTAACGTATAGATTATTTTTATGAAATCTCACTCTATCAATCTTTAAATGATTAAAAATCGGGTGAAACTTTTTTAAAAGACCATTGATCTCTGGGAACTCGAAACCGAAATAAAAAAATGAAAAGATTGTAAATTGCAATCCTAGTAATAAAGAAAGGAAATAGGTTAATATACTAGATTCTTTTCTTCTAAAAATTTTTTTAGGGTTCAATATATTTTTAGGGATCAGATTTACTCAAGATGCTTTGCAAATTTTCAATAAGATCAACATCTAAGTTGAAAGTCAGATTATTGTCTTTAAAAGAAGCTAACCACAATGTAGCACCGAGTTGTTCACTCAGCATTAATCTGTCTGGATTGATATTTTCAGGATAAGCAAAATCGAATTCCACAATATGTTTCCAAGGAACCCAATCTCCTTTATGCCAAGTTCCGTCATTTTCACTTTTACGATTCAAATATGCTTTGATTTTAGAATTTAAGAATAACTTTGAAGTAAAGGTATGATTTTTATCAAATATCACTTCTTCATTATTTTTATTAAGTATTCTTAAAGTTTTGATCGAATATTCGTCAGGAAAATAATCTTTATTTAAAAATTCAAAATTTTTATAACTTAAAATTTCATTAAAACTTTCTTCAATCAGACATAATATTGAAAGTTCTGGTACAAAAATTTTTCTGAGCGTTGCATCCTCAAATTTATTGTTACAAAGAATAGTGATAGTAGATGTATCACTGAATTTAATCTGTATAGATTCTGAATTGTTTTCAAACTCAGAGGTGTTTAGCTGATTTTGAGTCGGATTAAAGGAGAGAAATTCAATAACTTCCAACGAATTTAGTTTCTTAATTAGTTGCTTTATCATGTCAGGATCAGCAACTGAATCGGATAGGGTGCCTCCCTTTAATTTCCAATCATTCTCGCCTTTCTTAAGAATCAAGTTTTCATCGTTTCGGTTAATTTTGATTTGATTTATATCAAGGTATTGAAATTGAAAAATTCTCTTTTCGCGTAATTTAGTAGACCAATCAGATAAATTATTTAGGAAAGAGGATTCTATCTTGAGTAGATTTGAAGAATAGTTGGATAAACAAAAACAAAATTTTTGATTTCCTTGTTCGACGGTTTCGCTTAACAAAAATGTTTGGTTTCTATCTCCTGTTTCGACTGTAAGCTTGCTTTTCCAATTATCTCTTAAATTTAACTTATTTTTGAATGTTTCATTATTGTCTATTTTAATGATTTTTTCATTAAGTAAATTTCCCAATAGTGTTCTGACTTCATCTGAATTGGTCTGAGCTACAAAGGGGTATGAAAAAGCCCATTTATTTTGTTTTTTTTGTAAAGTAGTCTTAGTTGTTAATTTATTTTCTGATTTGAATTGGACGGTCAGTTTATCAATTTGATAAAAATTTGAATTTATTAAATCCATATTTGCCCATGATGAAATTTCTGTATCGGAAAGCTCAACGATCTCTTTTGAAATCCTCCACAATTGGTCAGTTGGCACATTATTTATTTCCAGTTTACAAAAAACAGTTTCTGAATCTCTACAATCTGCACCAAGGATGAATTTTGAAGTAGAATTTAAACGCTTTACAGATATGGATGTTGAATTTGAATTAATTCCATAATCAATTAGTTTTTCACCTCTTTCTTTGATTTCACTTAAATTAGCGTATTCAATAAATTTAATATGTGAAAAAGTATTAAGGAATTTTGATATTGCGAAGTAATCTAGTCTCCATTTAAGAGGGGATTTAATTTTCCAATCATAATTATCTTTAGAAAATATAATATTATTTTTGTTCTTATTTATTACTATTTCAGTGATTGAATTTATATCAGTTAATTCATTCAACTCGCTATTTCGCAAATCATTGTTTTTTTCACTTTGACTAAAGTACAAAATTATAAATAACAAAAGATTGGAAATAATGAGTAGATTTTTTATTTTTCTCATATTAAAGATCTTTTCTCAACCATCCAACAAACCCCCCTAATAAGATTACAGAGATAGGGATTATTGATATCCCGTACAAAAATTTATGGAAATCTTTTTCGTTCATTTCTAGATTGTAAATCTTTACTTCTTTACCACTAGTTGCAATTAATTGATCATATTTAGCCAACCAATTAATTATATTTTTAGCCAATATTTTGTTGCCGGTGCTTTCTTTAAGTCTCTTGTTATTAACAAGACCTGAACTTCCAAAAACTGCAATCCTACCTCTTCTATTGTTTGAATTACTGCTGTTTGAGGTTTCTTCAGATATGGCAACTACTGGAATCGGTCCTTCTACATCAAGCAGTTCGTTAATATTTGGGGGAAAGGATCTATCCACCCATGAAGACAACGCCCAAGAACTCTTGGATGAAAAGATTATTTCATCAACATTAAATTTCGTTGAGGAATTAGAAATTGCTTCTACTGGTCTAAGTCTAGAGGATTTTATATAGTACCTTCCTTCGCTAAGATCTTTGACAATAGAGTTTTTTTGGTTTTTTTGGTAGGTTTTTAACCAATAATCGCCAGAAAAAAAATCATAGTTATTTTTCACTGGGTCATGAATTAACAAATCGTGACATCTTATGCCCCATTCTTTAAGGATATTGCGTAATCCGTAAGCTGGTTTATCAACTAAATAGATTTTTTCATCGGGATCGATTGAAATGAGAACTGAACCTTTTTCATTTTTTACAAAGTTTCTTATAACGGCGATTTCTTTTTCGTAAAAAAGTCCATCAGGTCCGATAATCACAAGAATCTTACAATTAGATGGAACATTCTCAATTTCAGCTAAATTTATAGTCGATACCTTAAAGTTGATTCTTTCGAAAATATCTTTTAGCTCAGAAAAGCCGTCATTTATGTTTGAATTGTATGGATTTCCCTCACCATGACCTTGGGTAAAATATACGGTGTTTTTTTCATTTTTTGAAGCTGCTATTTCTAGGATTGAGTTTAGAATTAAGGACTCTCCATTGAATTGAGTAGGCTCAAAAATTCCATTTATAGATTCTTTCCAATTGCTGTAAAAACCTGATTCCCAAACTTTTTCCCTAATTAATGAATTATTTGACCGATAATTTGAGTTAACTGAAAGAATATTTTCATCATCGGAATCATTGTAACTAAACAGAATTTTTTTTCTATTTTGTTCGGTTGTTATTATAATTGCATTTCTTTTTACTAAATTAAATCTTTTTACAACTTTAGCATCCTTAATTGAATCAATGTTTATTCGGTGAATTCTTATTGGAAATTTTGACTTATAACTTTCAAAGCTATCCAAGACGATGCCTAAGTCATGCAAGAGTTTCTGAATTATTTTTGGGTTTTTACTTCTTTCTTGAATGGTAATAAAAATATCGACTGGGCATTTAATCTCATTGAGGCGAATTTTCGAATCAAGCGAAAGACTATGTTTCTCTTTTTTAGACAAGTCAACGAAGCCATCAATTTTGGAAAATAAAAAGTTTAAAGCAAAAAAAAGTGTAATTAAAAGTGCAGAAGAAACGAAAATGTCTTTTCTTTTATTTTTGGAAGATTGTCTGAAGTCCATTATCTATTGACTCTTTCAATTTGAAGCACGGAAAGCATTAGGAAAAATAGAGTGAGGTTAATTTGATAAAGAATTGTTTTAATCTTTATTATTCCTAAGCTAAAATTCTCTATCGAGGTTAACCCATTGTTAAGAAATTCAAAGCACCTGTAGATGATATCTTGAATATTAGAGGAATAATATGTTGATGAGCTGGTTTTAAAATTGAAAACCATTATAAAAATTAAAACTGTCAGCTTTGTAAAAGTCAACATGCCTGCCACCATTTGATTTTTCGTTAAAGAACTCGAAAAGATTCCGATGGCTGTGAATGTTGCACCATAAGACAAAATAAAAAATAAATTCCCTGCCCAAGATTCAATTTGATCGAAACCGAGATTTTCAGCTTGTGTTGGAAAGAGCAATGTAAACAGCAGAGGATATAAAAAACAAAGCAAAGTAATGG
>MDSZ01132701.1_pt1 | contig 10299 bp, 8 predicted proteins | sample 811201 | NCBI WGS metagenome assembly MDSZ01 (sample SAMN05326647, study PRJNA326480) | marine metagenome | isolation source: seawater | place: Indian Ocean: North | collected 2010 | reverse complement strand
CCCGTCCTCGACAGCGGCGATGGCCGGCTTGGCAAGCTCGGCAGCGTTCACATACCACTGGTCCATCAGCCACGGTTCGATGATAACGCCCGAACGGTCGCCATGCGGGACGCTGTTCAGAACCTTCTCTTCCCGCTCGACAAGCCCCTCTTCGGCCAGATCGGCCAGAATCTGCCTTCGCGCCTCATAGCGGTCCATCCCCTGGTATTTCTCGGGAATTTCCGGAATGGCTTCCATTGCGGCGGTCGCCGTCATCAGATTGATCAGCGGCAGATCGTGGCGGCGGCCCACCTCGAAATCGTTGAAGTCATGCGCCGGCGTGATCTTCACCGCGCCCGACCCTTTTTCGGGATCGGGATATTCATCCGCGATGATCGGGATCGGACGGTTCGACAGGGGCAGGATGCACATGCGGCCCACAAGATGCCTGTAGCGATCATCATCGGGGTGAACGGCCACCGCGCCATCGCCAAGCATGGTTTCCGGCCGGGTCGTGGCGATCGAGATATATTCGTCCTGCGATCCCTCGAGCCGGTATTTCAGGTGCCACATAGAGCTTTCCTGCTCACGCTGCTCCACCTCGAGATCGGAGATCGCGGTCAGAAGCTTGGGGTCCCAGTTGACAAGGCGCTTGTCTCGATAGATCAGCCCGTCGCGATGCATCTGGACGAAGATTTTCACAACGGCGCGCGACAGCCCGTCATCAAGCGTGAAGCGGTTGCGCTCCCAGTCCGGCGACGCGCCGAGACGGCGCATCTGACGCTGGATCGTCCCGCCAGATTCGGCCTTCCATTCCCACATGCGCTCGAGGAATGTCTCGCGGCCCATGTCACGCCGGTCGATACCCTTTTCGGCAAGCTGGCGCTCGACCACCATCTGGGTGGCGATGCCGGCATGGTCCTGCCCGGGCTGCCACAGCGTGTCGCGCCCCTTCATGCGGTTGAAGCGGATCAGCAGATCCTGGAGCGTAAAGGTCAGCGCGTGCCCCATATGAAGGCTGCCGGTCACATTCGGCGGCGGCATCATGATGGTATAGGCATCGGCCGTGGAGGACGGATCGCAGGCGAAGGTGCCGCCGCTTTCCCAGCGGTCGTACCAGTCCGCCTCGATGGCTTTGGGATCGTAGGTCTTGGCGAGTTCTGAATCTGACATGATCGGTTCTGACAAAATGGCGCCTGTCACAGGCTGGCGTCTTCGGAAACAAGTCCCGACCCGGCCGGTGACAGTGGCAAATCAATTCTGGTCGTTTAATCGGTCTCGGATCGCGTTTCTACGCATTTCGGCCTCATTCTGCAATCCGCCATGGTCATCTGCGGTCATATGCTGCGCCACCCATTGGTCAATCTGTTGCCTGACAAGGCGGCGGAGTTCCTCTTCACTGACAGCAAGCTTGCCATCAGGTCCGATCTTGCCACTGTCGCGAAGCGTTTCCGTGACCAGCGCCTGAATACTGGCGCCAGCTTCGTCAAGCGCCGGGTTTCTGACGGATTGCCTGTCCCACGTTCCGAAATCCGGCCCTGTGCGGTGGTGATGAACGGTGGCCTGCGGAGGCACCACTTCAACGCCGCGGGCGACCTTGTCCGCCTCTTCGGCAAGCCTGGCAATGGTGTCGGTGGGATCGATGACGGGCCGCGCCGGGCTACGCCAGACAATATCGTCCAGTTCAAGGATGCCGTCGTCAAGCGCGCCCATTGACCGCTGGCGCTCCTCCACGGCCTCACGAATGGCGGTGATGGCCTCAAGGTTGATCTCATTGTCACGATCTTGGGTCACCCGGGGTATGCCCTTTCGCGGCGGCCGTCACATAATGTCCCGATCACGGAAGATTGGTCTGGATGTTCCAGACGATGCCGCTCTCTACCGTAATCACAGGTGTGGCGGGACCAGGGCTCTTGGTCACCGCGATCTCCTCGGCCGGTTCGGCCCCAAGCTCAGGCGCAAGAAGACTGGTGTCCTCGACCTCCTGAAGGGGCGCGTTTTCAGACGGAAGCTCGTCGTTCGGGGCTTCATCGCCTGCGGCACCAGCCTTGTCGGGCCATTCGACCGCCAGCGGCACCCAGCTTGTGAAGCGTGGCTCAAGCGGCTGCATCGCCTCAAGCGGGCCAAGCACGTCGTCGAGCCTGAAGCTGGAAGGCGACAGCAATCCGCTCGCCGCGCGAAGCCGGAAGGCCGCCATCAGGATCGCGTGATCGGCACTGACGCCACGAAGCTCGGCGTCATTGACGTCCTGCTCTGCATCGAGGACATCAAGCGTGGTTTTCTGTCCAAACTGAAATTCATTGGTGATGCCCGTCGCCACAAGGCGCGAGGCGGCAAGCTCTGCATCAACGGCGACGCGCTGCGAACGGGCTGTCTCAAGGTTGCGGAAGGCATTCCGCACCTCGAGGCTGGCGTCCCGCATGGCGCTGTCGCGCTCGAACCTTGCCGATTCAAGACTGGCCGACAGGCCGCGCGACTTCGCCCGGATCGAGGCTGTTGGCATCAGCGGCGTGGACAGCTTCACCTGGGCCGACAATTCCGTCTTGTCGAGCCGGGTGCCCTCACCCATCGCCTCGGTGGCGTTCAGCGAAAAGGCAACGGTCGGCTTCACACTTGCCATCAGCGCGTTGAATTGCTGCATCGCGGCATCGACCGACAGACGGGCGATGGCGACATCAGGATCATATTGCCGCGCCAGATCATCCGCCTCGACCAAGGTCGATGGCAGGGCGCCGGCGTCAATCCCAGCGTCGAGATTGCTTGGATCCAGTCCGGTTTCGGTGGCGAACGCATCCTCGGCATTGCGAAGCCCGGTCAGGGCCGCGATCAGCGTGGTCCGCGCCCGCGACAGCCGCGCCTCGGCCTGCGCCACCTGGGTCCGGGTTGCCGCACCGGCATCAAGCCTGACGCGGGCGGCGGCGACATGCTCTTCGAGGCGACTGACATTCGCGCGGTTGAGTTCCACCTCGCGGCCGGCCTTCACCACAGACAGATACACATTGATCGTGTTCAGAAGCAGCTGTTGCTCGGCAGCGCGATAGCGGGCCTCGGCAATGTCGAGCTGGATGGTACGAAGGCGCATGTTCTCGTCGGTCTGGCCACCATCATACAGGTTGCGGCTGAGGCTGACGGTCGCGTTAAGGGTTTGCGAGTCAAGAAAGCCACTCTTGCTGGCACTGGCGGCTTCGGTCTTGTACTGGTTTCCGGTCACTGTACCGGTGGCGCGCCATTCCGATGTGGCGACGGCGGTCCCGATCTCCTCGCGGCTGGCCAGCCAGGCCTTGCGGGACGCCTGCAGCGACGGGCTGTTGGACAGCGCCGCGCGAAGCGTGTCTTCAAGGGTCACGGCGGCGGCCGGAAGCGCCAGTGCCATGATCGTGGCAGACATGGTGAGAAGCAGGGCAAGCTGCTTGATTGAAGAGCGCATCAATTCTCTGCTTTCAGTGCGTGTGACTGATGACGCCTCTCGCCAGCAGCCGGTTAGAATACAAAGTCGCGTTTACAACGGAATTCGTCAAGCACCGGCACCTGCGCATCGAACAGCGGCTTGCGCACGAACTCGTTTCCGGCCTTGGTCCAGATGCTGGCGACCCCGACAGCGGCATCCTCGGGACGCCAGACAGCGACGAGCCGCCCCCCGTTGCCAAGCTGCTCGAGAATACGCTCGGGCATCGTCTCGACGGCCCCCTCGATCAGGATGGCGTCATAGGGGCCTTCATTGGCAAATCCTTCAGTCAGACGACCCTTGATGGCGACGGCATTGTCCGTGCCGATGGACACAAGGGTTTCCTGCGCCTTCTCGACCATCTGCGTGCGGGTCTCGACCGCGATCACGGACCCGGCAAGCCGCGCTATGATGGCGGCGCCGTAACCGGTGGCAGCCCCGACCACCAGCACATTGTCGTCCTTGCCGACGGCCAGCGCCTGGATCAGACGCGCCAGCACCATGGCTTCCATCATGCAGCGTCCACCCGGAAGCGGCAGATCCTCGTCGACATAGGCGATGGCGCGCTGGTTGCGGCCGACAAAGGCCTCGCGCGGCACGGTTGCGAATGCATCGATGATGTTCTCGTCCGTAACCTTGGTCGGCCTGATCTGGCAATCGACCATGGTCTGTCGGGCTTGGCTGAAAAGTGTCTCGTCCATTTTCTCTATCCGGCACCTGAAAATAGATCACGCCCGCCCCTGTGGCAGCACATGCTGCGGTTATACGGTCATGACGTGGCAAACACAATGGCGAGAGAGGGCATCCGCTGCCGTCACCGGGTGGCGTTCTCGGTGCTCTGGTAGAATTCGCGGAAGCGTCCCATGTCAAGAGTGACCTGATGGGCGAATTTCACCGGATTCTCAGCCTCCGGCTCTTCAAACTCGACATAATAGCCACCACCACAAGCTCAACAAGCGAAATGCCTGGCCGAGAGTTGCTCAAGCCCGTCATCGGTTTCTCCGTCTGAATCACTTGAAATATCAACGATTGGTAAACAAACGCAACTTTTTCAGGATTTCAAGCTCCATTTGCGATTTCCCGGGCCTTTCAACACCACCAGACAGGCGGTCCAAAGGCCGATTGACGGGGGCGGCCTGCTGTACTATCACCCTTTTGCGACGGCCCGATGGCAGAGTGGTTATGCAGCGGTTTGCAAAACCGTGTACATCGGTTCAATTCCGGTTCGGGCCTCCATTTTCTTTATCTGCTTGTTCAGTCCAGGTCCTGCGGCGTTGTTGTATCGGCTGATGCGCCTTCGCCAGGCTTGCTCCTGATCCACATTCGAGCGTTGCCATGCGCCTGCTGATCTCGCTGTCCGCACTGCTGATTTCGACCCTGTTCGTTCAGATGGGAATCGGATCGTTGCGCCCGTTTGACGCCATATCGGGCCAGGCGCTCGGCTTTTCGCCAGTTGAGATCGGTCTTCTCGCGTCCGGCCATTTCGCCGGATTTCTTCTCGGCTGTATCTTCAGCCCGCACCTGGTGCGGCGTGCCGGTCATTCGCGTGCCTTCGCGGTGATGGCCGGCGCGGCAGTGATTTCCATTATCGCACATCCGATTTTTCCTGACGCCATGTTCTGGACATTCATTCGCGTGCTGTCGGGCTTTTCGGTCGCGGGATGCTATACGCTGATCGAAAGCTGGCTTCAGGCAAAGATACCGAACGAGCATCGCGGCCGTCTGTTCAGCGTCTACCGGATCGTCGATATGTCGGGCCAGATCATGGCAAATGCCATCATCGCCACCCTCACCCCGGCAAGCTACATCTCCTACAACATCATCGGCATCGTCATGTGTTTCGCGATTCTGCCGCTCGCCCTGACGCAGAGCAAGGAACCGGAGCTTCCTGAAACCGCCCGTTATGAACCGCTTTTCGCCTACCGGGTCTCGCCGCTGGCGTCACTGGGTGTGATCGTTGCCGGTCTGTCGACCGCCACCTTCGGGTCAGTCGGGCCGATCTATGCCATCGCCGTTGGTCTCGATCTGTCGCAGATCGCGCTGTTTCTGGTGGTGTCTGTGATTGGCGGGATGATTTCCCAGGTGCCGGCCGGAATTCTCGCCGACAGGCTGTCCCGCCGGTCCGTGCTTCTTGTCTACAGCATTATGGCAAGCGTGGTGTGCCTGGCGATGATGCTGCCGATCACCGATTTGCGGCTGATGGGCATCCCGCTCGTCTATGTGATGTCCTTCCTGTTCGGCCTGACCACCTACCCGATCTATTCCATCTGCGCGGCCCACGCCTCTGACTTTGTCGAACATGACAGGATGATCTTGCTCAGCGCCTCGCTGATTTTCCTTTATGCGTCGGGGGCGATCATCTCGCCCCTTGTGGCAGGCTGGATTATCGAGAATTTCGGCGCGGCCATGATGTTCAGCCTGATCTTGGCGGCGCATATGGGGTTGATGCTCTACACCGTCTACCGGAATTTCGCCCGCCCGGCGGAAGCCCGGCGCCGCTATGCCTATATCCCGAGAACATCGCTCTTTATCGCCAGCATCCTGCGCCCGCGCCGCGGGAACGGGACCGGCAAACCGAAGTCCGGCCAATGATTTTTGCGCCTGGTTGCGTTGCGGTATAGAATGTCGCACCTATATCACTGCAAAGTGATATGCGATGTGCCGCTGGCACGCGGAGGCAGGGATGGAAACCATCACACCCATCGACAGCAGGGACGAGCAGGATGAAACGCACATGACACCGGTTTCGGCAACCGCCCTGCGCGATGCCATGGGGCATTTCCTGACCGGCGTTACCATCGTCACCACCCGCGGCGTTGGCGAGCCGTATGGCCTGACCGTGAACTCCTTCAATTCGGTGTCCCTTGATCCGCCTCTGATCCTGTGGTCACTCGACCTTGGTCATGACCGCGGCGACCTGTTCAGACAGGCAGGCGGCTTCACGGTCAATGTGATGGGAAGCGACAGCGACTGCGAGGAACTGATCCGCATCTTCGCGCGGACCGACACCGAACGGTTTTCCGGCGCAGACTGGCATTGGGGGCCGTCCGGCCAGCCTGTTCTCGCCTGTGCCATCGCTTCGCTTGAATGTCGGCTGTGGGCCGAATATCCCGGGGGCGACCATGTGATCTTCGTTGGCGAGGTCGTCAATATCAGCACCCGTGACGGCCAGCCGTCAGCCTATTTCAAGGGGCAGCTCAGCGCCTTCCCATCCTTATGAAACCACCGCAACCGATCACTGGTGAACTTGTTCTCGTCGGTGGCGGGCATGCCCAGGTGGCGCTTCTCAAGTCACTGGCCATGAAGCCTGTCGAAGGCCTCAGGACAACGCTGATAAGCCGTGACATCAACACACCCTATTCCGGCATGCTGCCGGGCTATGTCGAGGGGGTGTGGCAGGAAAGCGACATTCATATTGACCTGGCGCGCCTTGCCGCCATGGCAGGCGCCTGCATGATCCATGCCCCGGTCACCGGCATTGACGCCGATACCAGCATGGTCAGCATGGTGGGACGCCCACCGATGCGCTTTGATGTCCTGTCGCTGAACATCGGAGGTGAGCCGGACCTTGCCGCCATCGCCGGTGCGGTGGACCATTGTATTCCGGTAAAACCCATCAGCCGGTTTCGCGAGCGGCTCGCGGCATTGACGGCAGATGGTCATCCGGAACGCATTGCCGTGATCGGTGGCGGCGCCGCCGGATGCGAGCTGGCGCTTGCGCTCTCGAAACGCTGGCAGACCGCCACCGGAAAACGCCCACCGATCGGCATATTCGGCCGTGCCGCACGGCTTGTCCCGGAATTGCCGCCACGCGCCGCGCGGCTGTTGCATGAGTCTCTGACCAGGGCCGGATGCAGCATTCATTGCGGCCATGCCGTCACCCGCATCGAGGCCGGGCGGCTGCATCTCGACAATGATGACAGCCATGAATTCGACGCCTGCTTCCTTGTCAGCGCGGTGGCGCCGCCAGCCTGGCTTCGCGATACGGGTCTTGCGCTTGATGATGCCGGTTTCATCGCCGTGACGAGGACATTGCAGTCACCATCTCACGCCCATATTTTCGCGGCTGGCGACGTCGCCACCATCACCGATGATCCGCGCCCGAAGGCAGGCGTCTATGCGGTGCGGGCCGGGCCGGTTCTCGCCGACAACATCCGCCGCTTTGTTGCCGGACGACGCCCTGCGGTCTGGAAGCCGCAGAAGCAAGCGCTCGCCATCCTTGGCACGGCGGACGGGCGAGGCCTCGGCATTCGCGGCCGTCACGCCAGCCGCTCGCGCGGCTGGTGGTGGCTGAAGACATGGATCGATCGCCGCTGGATGGCCAGATATACCGATCTGAAGATGCCGCCGCCGCCGGCCCCGGCACGTCTCAGGGGCGTTAATCCGGTCGTAGGGGCTACAGCGTCCGGGTCGGACCCGGCCTTCGAGGCGATGCGCTGCCTCGGTTGCGGCGCGAAAACGGGCCATGAAACGCTTTCCGCGGCGATGCGCGAGGCTGTCGAGATCGCGGTCGGGTTTGGGGCCGATCCGCGTCTGATGCCGCCTGACGGGTTGAATGAAGATTCCGCCGTCCTGCCGGTGCCGGACGGCGGCGAACTGGTCCAGTCGATTGATGTCATTTCCGAAATTGTGACTGACCCGTTCCAGCTTGGCAGGATCGCCGCCATTCACGCGATGAGCGATATATATGCCGCCAATGGCGTGCCGGTCTGGGGCATGGCGGCGGTCACGCTTGGCATGGCGCGGGCCGACCTCCAGCAGTCGCAGCTTGCGCATCTGATGGCTGGCGGGCTTGTCGCGCTGAGCGAGGCCGGCGCGCAGCTTGTCGGCGGCCATACCGGCGAGAGCGACGCGCTGACCATCGGCTATGCCGTCACCGGATGGCGCGAGGCCCCGCCGAACATCCCGTCGCCGGACGAGGACCCGGTTCTGATCCTGACCAAGCCACTTGGCACAGGGGTCATCATGGCGGCGCATATGCAAATTGCCGCACGCGGTGAATGGGTGGCCGAGGCCACCACCATGATGGCAACGGGCAACGCCGCCGCTGCTGCCATCCTCGCCCCGCACCGCCCGCCAATGACAGATGTGACCGGGTTCGGGCTTGCGCGGCATGCGATGAACCTCGCCGAACGCTGTGGCATGGCCGGGGCGACCATCGATCTGGAATCGCTGCCGCTGCTGCGCGGTGCGCAAAGCCTTCTGGCGGCCGGGCACAGATCAAGCCTCCACGACCAGAACCGGGGTTCCGTCCGGCTGTCGGCCGGTGCCGCCCCGTCGCCGCTTGCCGACATCCTGTTCGACCCGCAGACAAGTGGCGGGCTTCTTGCTGCCGTGCCGGCCGCAACGGCTGCCGAGATCGAGGCTGCCCTGCAATCGGCCGGACATGCCCGCGCCCGGGTCGGCCGGCTGACAGACTCCCCCGGCATCACGCTGGAAAGCTAGGACAGGTCAGATGCCGCCACCCATCACCCGCACCACCGACTGGCATGATCAGGATTACAGCATGATCATCGACGTGCGATCCGAAAGCGAGTTCGCCGACGACCATATCCCGGGCGCGGTCAGCATGCCGGTGCTGAATGACGAACAGCGGGCCGAGATCGGCACCCTGTACAAGCAGGTCAGCCCGTTCGAGGCGAAACGGCGCGGGGCCGCCATTGTTGCCCGCAACATCGCACAGCATATCGACACCAGACTTGCCGACGCGCCAAAGGATTTCGCGCCGCTTGTCTATTGCTGGCGCGGCGGCCAGCGTAGCGGTGCCATGGCCCGCATCCTCAGCGAAATCGGCTGGAAGGTGACGCTGGTGGAAGGTGGCTACAAGGCCTATCGCAAACAGGTGCTTGACGGGCTTGACGAGGTACCGCCACGCCTCAGCCTCATCGTGCTTCGCGGGCGGACCGGAACCGCCAAGACCCGGATCCTTCGCGCCGCCGCCGAGAAGGGCGCGCAGGTTATCGACCTTGAAGGCCTTGCCGCGCATCGCGGCTCGCTTCTGGGGCCGGAACCCGGACGCAACCAGCCGGCGCAACGCCAGTTCGAATCACAGCTGTTTGATGTGATGCGCCGCTTTGACCCGCAAAGACCGGTGTTCATAGAAGCGGAAAGCAACAAGGTCGGCGAGCGCCATATACCCCCTGCCCTCTGGCATCGCATGCGCGGCGCACAATCGCTTCAGGTAACCGCGCCACTCGAGGCCCGCGTGGCATTTCTGATCGAGGATTATCATCATGTCATCGCGGAACCCGGGCGGCTTGACCCGTTGCTGGGATGGGTGACGTCGCGCATCGGGCATGAGGCGGTGACCGTCTGGCGCAACCATATCGACCGCGGCGACTGGCCGGGGTTCGTCAGCTGTGTGCTGAGGGATCATTACGACCCGGCCTATGACCGTTCGGCAGCAAAGCGAGATCACCGGGATCTTGAAACCCTGACATCGGCCTCACTCGACAACACCGCCATCGACGCGCTTGCCGGACGACTTGCCGAGAGGGGCTAGGACCGGCCGCAGCTTTCGAAAAAACCATGTTGCATCAGCGAATTTGTGATGTATAACGCTCGGCAGGCTGTTCCCCGGTAGCTCAGCGGTAGAGCAAGCGACTGTTAATCGCTTGGCCGGCGGTTCGAATCCGTCCCGGGGAGCCAAGCCTCCCGCGCCCGAAAAGCCCTGCGGAACCGGTTCCGGTCTCTTGCCAGCCGAACAGCGCAAACGCTACAGTCTTCCGACATTCCCACTTCTGTTTCCGGCCATGGCTACCATCCATGTCGGTGTCCCCATCTTGTTCTGGCAAACCGGAGCTGACAGCATGACCCACGCCTGGCGCAAGAATGTGGTCTGGGTCGCAAGCTATCCGAAAAGCGGCAACACCTGG
>MDSZ01217215.1_pt1 | contig 10302 bp, 12 predicted proteins | sample 811201 | NCBI WGS metagenome assembly MDSZ01 (sample SAMN05326647, study PRJNA326480) | marine metagenome | isolation source: seawater | place: Indian Ocean: North | collected 2010 | reverse complement strand
GGATGGGTATCATGGAGATACAAGTCGTATGTTTTATGTTGGAGATCCATCTATTCAAGCAAAAAGACTTTGTGAAATTACTTATCAATCCATGTGGCTAGGAATTAGGCAAGTAAAACCTGGAGCTCATCTTGGAGATATCGGTAATGCAATACAGAAATATGCTGAATCAAATTCATATAGTATTGTTAGAGAATTCTGTGGACACGGAATTGGAAAAGTATTTCATGATGAACCACAAGTGCTACATTATGGTTTACCTGGTGAAGGTATTGAGTTAAAAGCAGGAATGATTTTCACCATTGAGCCAATGATTAATGCCGGAAAAAAGGATATTAAAGTTTTACCAGATAAATGGACAGTGGTTACAAAAGATAGAAGTTTATCAGCGCAATGGGAACATACAATACTTGTAACCGATTCAGGTTATGAAGTGTTAACAGTTTCCGAAGAGACTCCAAAACCATTCTTAGATTAAAAATTATGACCGCAGATACCATAGTTTTTCAAAAGAAAAATTATCAAAAAAAATTTCAAACCCTCTGTGAAGATTTTGTTAGAAAAAATAATGGCTTTATTTTTCTTGAAAGACATACAAAGATTGTAGATAAAATTTTATCTAAGCTTTGGTCAGAATGTTCTGTTTCGAATAAAAATTCACTTATTGCAGTTGGCGGTTATGGTAGGAATGAATTATTTCCATACTCGGATGTAGATATTTTAGTCCTTCAAAATGAAAAAAATAAAGAAAATGATGAGAATATTACTCAGTTCATAACAAAATGCTGGGACATAGGATTGAAAATTGGTCATAGCGTTAGGAGCATATCAGAAGTCAAAGAAGAGTATAACGCAGATATATCAACGGCTACAAACCTTCTTGAATCGAGGTTTATATTTGGAAATAATGATCTATATTTAAAATTTAATTCCACAATTGATAAAATCATTAATGTTGAAAAATTCTTTAAAGAAAAAATAAATGAACAAGCAATTCGCCACAAAAAATATAAAGATTCAGCTTATCAGCTAGAACCAAATATTAAAGAAAGTCCAGGAGGTTTAAGGGACTTACAAATGATTCTATGGATTGCCACAAGTCAAAAAAAGGGCAAAACATTTGAAGAATTGACTAAAAAAGGAATTTTATCAGTTGAACAGTATAAAAAAATCCGACTTACAATCAGTAAGGTAAATAAATATAGAATTCTCTTACATATCCTATCAAAATCTACAGATGATAGACTTACTTTTGATGTTCAAGCAAGATTATCCAAAGCATTAGGCTATCAGGCAAAGAAAGGTAAAAAATCAAGTGAAATATTAATGAAAAACTATTATAAATCAGTTAATTATATAATTTTATTAAATGAAATTCTACTTAAAAAACTTGATCCAAATGATTCAAAAATAACTCAAATTAAAAATCATTCCCCTTTTAACCTATCAAATAATTTAATTGATATTGATAAGGAGCAAATGGCAAAGATTGGTAACTTTGTTTTTGAGCCGTTCATACTTCTGCAAAAGATAAAAAAAGCGCAAGGTTTCGGTGCAAATCTTTTAGAAGCTTTGAATCACTTTAGCTCAAATATCAATGAAAAATATAGAAATAATAAAAAAAATCAATCAAAGTTTATCGAGGTTATTTCAGGGGAAGACAAAGTAAATCGATCTCTTCGCCTTATGAATAAATGTAATATTTTAGGTAATTTTATACCAGCATTTGGAAAGGTCGTAGCGCAAATGCAGCATGATCTTTTTCATATCTATACTGTAGATGAACACACCCTAAACGTCGTTGAAAACATCAGAAGGTTCAGTAAAACAAGTTTGAAATATGAATTTCCTGAATGCCATGAAATATTCCTTAAATTTAAGAAACCATATCTTTTATATTTGGGTGCAATTTTTCATGATATAGCAAAAGGTAGAGGTGGTGATCACTCTGAGCTGGGCTTTAAAATTGCAATGAAGTTTTGTAAAAAAATCTTTTTGTCTGATGAAGATACTCGTTTAATCGCATGGCTTGTTAAATCACATTTGAAAATGTCTCAAATTGCACAAAAAAGTGATATATCTGATCCAAAAGTGATACATGAGTTTAAGGATTTAGTTAAGACACAAACCTACCTTGATGCTCTATATCTTCTGACCGTCGCAGACATAAGAGGTACAAGCCCTCATGTTTGGAATCAGTGGAAAGCAAGTTTACTCTACAGTCTGTATACGTCAACTTCAAAATTACTTAGTGAGCATCACAAGTCACCAACTGAGATGGTTAATGATAGGAAAAAAGAGGTTGCAAAAATTCTTTCTCAATATTTAATCAAAGAAAATTACTATGGAGACTTTTGGAGAAAGCTTGATATTAATTACTTTATGAGATTCGACGCAAATGAAATAGCCTGGCAGACAAGGTTACTTATGACTCACACAGAAGCAGAAGAGCCGATAGTTAGAGTTCACCATCACAAAGGAAGTTTTATTGAAGTGCTTATTTACTCTAAGAATCGCCCTTCGTTATTTGAAAAAATAACAAATTTTTTCTATGAAAATCATATAGATATATTAGAGGCAAAAATTTATACAACCACACATGATTATGCACTAGATATATTTCATGTAATGGATGATAGCAATATAAATGAAAGCTACGATCAATTCTTCAAACAACTTGAACAAGATATAACTAACACAATCTCTCGAAAATTAGAAAGTAAAAAAATAATATTACAAAAGACACGACAAGCTGAACACCACAACATTCAAACTACGGTTGACAATAAAATCATAAACAAAACACAATTCGAATTAGAAATTATTACTGATTCAAGACCTGGACTCCTAAATATGATTAGTAATGAAATTAATCGACTAGATTTTGAAATAGATAAAGCAAGAATAAATACCTTAGGTAATAGAGCCGAAGATTTTTTTCTTATTACTGCAAAAAAGTTACAAAAAAAAACAATAAAACAACTTGAAAAAAATATTTTAGAACGGTTAATTTAGCAGTTTAATCTCTTCTCAAAATTCCACTCCATTTTTTTACCCCCTCTTCATGCAAAGACTCCCCTTGCGTATTAACTGCTAAAGTTACAGGCATATCCTCTACTTCAAACTCATATATTGCCTCCATTCCCAGCTCAGGGAATGCAATAAGCTTTGACGATTTTATCGCTTGTGAGATTAAGTAAGCTGCTCCTCCAACGGCGATAAAATAAATCACTCTATTTTTTTTAATACTTTGAAGAGTTTCTTTTCCTCTTTCGGCTTTTCCAATCATCCCCATGATGCCAAAATTTTCAATCATTGTATTTGAATACTTATCCATCCTTGATGAGGTTGTCGGTCCTGCAGGACCTACAATCTCATCTCTAACTGCATCAACGGGACCGACATAGTAAATAAAACGGTTTTTAAGGTGTAACCCTGGAGGTAATGGCTCATCTTTATCAGCTAGTTGTTTAAGCTTTTTATGAGCCGCATCTCTGGCTGTTAAAATTTTGCCACTTAATAAAAAATTACCGCCTAGCGTTAAATTATCTAAGTCTTTTTTCTGTAAAGTATTCAAATCAATTCTTTGACATGTTTCTTTTGGTGACCACTTATCTTTAGGCCAAATATCTAGATTTGGAACATTTAGCTTTACTGAACCTTCGGCTGGCATTCTAAAATGAACATGCCTATTAGCTGCACAGTTAGGGATAATAGCTACAGGAAGAGATGCTGCATGGGTAGGATAATCTTTTATCTTAACGTCTAAAACAGTTGTCATACCTCCAAGACCTTGAGCTCCTATACCAAGACAGTTAATTTTTTCATACAACTCGACTCTTAAATTTTCAATTGTGTTTGACGGCCTTTTTTTTATTAACTCTTGAATATCGATAGGTTCAAACAATGATTCTTTAGCCATTAACATTGCTTTTTCCGCTGTACCTCCTATCCCAACTCCTAAAACACCAGGAGGGCACCACCCTGCTCCCATTTTAGGTATTTCACCTAAAATGAAGTCAACAATACTTTCTGAGGGACTTAACATACCAAGAGAAGCTTTATTCTCTGAGCCAGCTCCCTTTGCTGCAATGCTTATATCCAAATCATCGCCAGGAACTAGGTTGACATGAACTACTGCAGGTGAATTATCTTTGGTGTTTATCCGCTCTGATATTGGATTTTTTACAATAGATGCTCTTAGTGGATTATCTGGATTAAGGTAGGCGTCACTAACTCCTTGGTTCACCATTTCCTCTATTGTAATATCTGAATCCCATTTAAGATCCATTCCTTGCATAATAAAGACTGTTACGATGCCTGTATCTTGACATATGGGGCGGTTACCATATGCTGAGAGTCTTGAATTTGTAAGAATCTGAAGGATAGCATCCCTAGCCGCTGGTGATTTTTCGTGTTTAAAAGCACGATTCATTGCAAGAATAAAATCCTCAGAATGATAATACGAAATATATTGCAAAGCATTTGCAATTGATTCGATAAAATCCTTTTTTTTTATAATTTTCATTATTTAATAAAGTAAATAAATTTAAGTGATGGATTAAAATTTTTTAATTGTTTACTCATCATTAAAGTCATGCTGCTTCCTGAACAGCCTTTGCAACCCAACTTATTAATCTTGAATCAAAGGGCTTTGGAATTATATAATCAGGTCCAAAAGCTAGTGTTTTTAAATCGTAAGCCTTGAGAACATCTGCGGGAACCGGTTCCTTGGCAAGTCTCGCTAATGCTTTTGCGGCTGCTATCAACATGTTGTCATTAATTTCAGTTGCTTTCGCATCTAATGCACCCCGAAATAAAAAAGGAAATCCAAGAACATTATTCACTTGGTTCGGAAAATCCGACCTGCCAGTAGCCATAACAATATCCTCTCTAATCTGATGTGCGATAGAGGGAAGTATTTCTGGGTCTGGGTTAGCTAGTGCAAAAATGATAGGGTTCGCTGACATACTCAATAAGTGTGATTTTTTTAAAAGATTTGCTCCTGAAACACCTATAAAAACATCTGCATCAACAATACACTCATCAAATGTATTACTTTTACTTTCTACTGCAAGATCTTGATTATATTTATTTAAATCTTTTCTATTATTATTTAACACCCCTTTTCTATCGACCAAGGAAATATTTTTTGCACCCATTTTCTTTAGAAGTCTTGCGCAGGAACAACCGGCCGCACCAGCCCCTAAAAAAACTATTTTTACATCATCAAGGTTTTTATTTTGGATTTCTAAAGCATTTAGTAATCCTGCTGCAACAATTACTGCGGTTCCATGTTGGTCATCATGGAAAACAGGGATATCTAACCTTTTTTTGAGTTCATTTTCAATATAAAAGCAATTCGGTGCCGCAATATCCTCTAAATTGATTCCACCAAAAGTTGGTGCTATATTTTCTACAGTCTTTATAAATTCATCTGGATCCTTGGTATTCACTTCAATATCAAATACATCAATATTTGCGAATCTTTTGAATAAAACACCTTTTCCCTCCATAACAGGCTTGCCCGCCAGAGCCCCTACATCACCCAAACCAAGCACTGCAGTCCCATCTGTGATAACGGCGACTAAATTACCTTTATTTGTATACTTATAGGCATTCTGCTTATCTTTTGCTATTTCTTTTACCGGAACAGCGACACCTGGCGTGTAAGCAAGTGATAATTCTTCAGCTGTCTCACAGGCTTTTGATGCCTCAATACTTAGCTTGCCTGGTGTTGGATATTCATGGTAATCCAAGGATTTTTTTTCATTTGGTTTCATTAATTTTCCTAGTCAAGTTCTGATCGATAGTAATGGTTATCTGTAACACAAAGCCCCAATCTCCATTCAAGAGGTTTATTTTCGTATGTATATGAAATACGCTCAACACTTAATAATGGACAATGTTCTTTTATATTTAAAAGTGAGGCATTTTCTAAATTAGCTGTTATAGCTTTTATTTTTTCATCAGCACGTAACATTCTCACCCCAAAATTTGTCTCATACATTCGATACATTGCTCCTTTGCTTTCAATAACCATTTGCTCAGTTAACCCCTTAAATGATTGAGCAGGTATTTTTATAACATCAAGGATCAATGGCTTTTCATTAAAAGTTAGCAGTCGCGTCAAAGAAAAAAAAGTTGATCCTGGGCTCATATTTAAAATTTTTGCAAATTTATTAGTTGCTTTTTCTTTTTCGAAAGAAATAATTTTGTTATTTAACTTTTCTTTAAGGCCAAGGTTAGAGGTTAGCCTTAAAAACCTCAATTGAGTATTTTCTTCATTATGGGTAGCTACATAAGTACCCTTTCCCTGCCTTCGAATTAATATACTTTCGGCGCTCAATTCATCAATAGCCTTTCTAATTGTGCCTTGGCTTACATTGTATGAAATTGCAAGTTCAATTTCACTAGGTATTAAGTCACCTGGACTCCACTTACCTTCAATTAAACTTGTCGTTATTTTCTTTTTTACCTCTTCATATAAAGGCTGCATATATTACCTCATTACTTTAACTCTTATATATCTTATATAAGAGTTAATGAGTTTTCAACTCTTTTCTATGGAATATTTATAGGTAAATAACAGGTTATGCGGTATTAAAAAATTATAATAAGTTTTTTTTAATAATTAAAAGCTCTTTGTCAGGATCAATGTAGTCTTCGTATGTTTTTAAACCAGAACGCGAATACCAATAACGACTGTTATTAACATCTCCCTCAATTTTATGTAAAACTGCATGTATCCACTGTGCTAAGTCTGTATTTATTTCCTGAACAATCTTATGTGCCTCATCCCACTTCCCAGAAAGCGCTAAGTCAACAGCATTGATGCATTCTTCATTGAATTCAGTCAATTATTAGCTTTTCCTGTTCAATTCTATACTTACAATTAACATCATGTTTATTCAATAAACCATTGATATATAGTGATTCTTTTTTACAATAAATACATCTATATAAATTTTGGCCAGGTTCAATTTTCTCTTGCGGGTAATCAATATAATATTTTTTCATAACCTTATCTTTCTATTTAGATGTCAATAAATGTTACTGTTCCTGCTTTCATATCTGGCACGACTAAAACTTTTTTATCATAAACTAAGGCAATATCTGCAGCTGCTTCAAAACCATCGGCAAGTAAATTTATTTTTCCATTTTTAAATGAATAAACTGTCCCTTTTATCCAACTACTAATGAAAATTGTTTTGTCTTTAACAGCAAGGCCATCCCCACCTTCAAAACCCTCACCTAATTTCTTAATTTCTTGGGTTTTTAAATCACCTTCGAGTAAATCACCAGCCCAGTCAACTATCAATAACTTTGAATTATTTAATACTAAAACACCATTAGGTGCCTTAATTAGATCATTACCCTCAAACATAACCTTAATTTCACCCGACGGCTTCACCTCAAATATAAAACCACTTTCTTTAAAATCTCCAGAATCACTAACATACAAGCTACCATTTTTAGTCACATCAATATCATTAAAGAAAACAGGGACTTTTGGGAATAACATAGTTCCTGCGTAAACTTGCCATGTACCGTCTAAATTAACTTCGATCACTACATCTCGATCAGTGACATATAACCTTTCTTTGTAGAATACGATACCTTTTGGGTCAAAAAGTCCAGTTGCAACAGTTTCTATGGTCCCATCCCGATTAATCTTACTAATCTTGCCATCTTTATCTACATCCCGCTCACCAATCTCAGAAACATAGACTGCACCATCTGGTCCCTCAGCTACTGATTCAGGCATCATAAAGCCTGTAAACTTTTGATCTGCATTACTGATAAATGAAAAAAATACAGTTATTAACATTAATAAAAATTTTTGCATTTTGTTTTCCTTAAATTGTTTTGGATAACTTCCATATAAAAGATTTTGAGCTATCACTTATTAAGTAAATATTACCATCAAAGTCAATTTTAAAATCTCTGATTCTTCCAATTTTATCTTTAAAAATAATTTCTTTAGCTATGATTTTATTGTTTTCTATATCAAGCCTGATTAGGCTTTGGCCGTTTAACGAGACAACCAATAAGTCCCCCTGCCATTCAGGGAAAGCTTCACCTTCATAAAATTGAATGCTGCTGACTCCCATTGAGGGCACCCAGCTAATTAGAGGTTTTTTATACTTATCATTAAAAGCAGAATCTCCAATACCCAAGCCATAATATTCCCTACCTCCCCATGCAATATCCTTCCATCCATAATTTGATGCAAACTCAACCTCTCCAATATGATCTCCGCCTCTTGGGCCATGACTTGAAAAATATACCTTGTTATTACCAGGGGAAATTGCAATTCCTTGAGGATTCCTTACACCAATCAAATAAATTTCTGGCAACCAATCCTTTTTGCCTTTAAAACGGGGGTTATCTTTTGGTATTTCGCCATCAGTCTTGATACGAATTATACTTCCAGGATGCTTTGATGCATCCTGTGCAATCATACCTTGACCTCTTTCTCCAAAACTTACAAATAAATCATCGCCTCTTATTGCTATCCTTGAACCATAATGCCTATTTTCTAAAAATTCTGGCTTAGCAATTAATAATACTTCTAACTCTTTAATCTCATTTTTTATTAATCTACCTCGAGCAATTGCTGTGCTTGATTTTTTGCTTAATTGTTTTGATCGAGTTAATTTTGATGATTTATGGCTGTATGTGAAGTACAAGTAATTATCTGAGGGATTAAAATATACGTCTAGCAAACCACCTTGCCCACTGCCATCGTATCCTATATGATTTATGTCATGGTTAATTCTTAATTTTTCACCACTAAGAAGATTTAATCTGTAAAGACCGCCATCTTTTTCTGTTATGACAACATTATTTTTATCAATAAAGGAGATTGCCCAAGGATAATTGAATTTGCTTACAGATTTTTCAAGGATAAATTTTGATTCTGTAATGCTATATTTTCTATAATCTTCAGTGACTTCTTCAGCCTTTGCAAAAAAAGGGATGAAAATTAAAAAAAATAATAATTTCAATTTAAGATTTTTTATTATTGTCCTTTTTGAAAAGCTCACAAGCTCTTACCCCATCTTTCCTGCCTTCTTTATATCCTTTAGTGTATTCAGCTGAGTCCCAATGTCCAAATATACTAATTTTTTTGACTTCACATTGCACATTAAACCCTTCGGCATATCCATCATCATAGCCGGTCTCAAAGGTTTTTTCATCATGACTACATCCAAGTAGCATCATTTGTGAAATTAGAAATAATAGAAATGATTTTTTCATTTTTTCTTCTGTCGTTTTTGTTTAATGAAAATACCTACAACGAGCACACCAAACCAAAAAAAGATAAAAGCACTTCCTGTTACGCTACCAATAACTGTATTTGGGTCAAACTGATTATGAATGATAAGTCCAATTAAAGCCCAAAGAATTATTACGACAACCCATTTTTTTTTCATACCTTTAAAGCTTTATCGACATTTCTAGCAATTATCTTCTTGAGGTACACTGGGTTCATATAATTTTCTTTCTTCCCAATCTTCTGGAGGTGTTCGGTCTACCATTTTATTTTTTTCAAGATACTCTTTTTTCATCTGTTCTACCCTCATCTCGAAATCTTTTTCACATGAGCTTTCTTCTTGAGTCTTATTTTGAAAGTTATTCCATAATAGAATTGCGCCTAACACTATAACTGCTACCGGCAATATTTTTTTCATATTAAATTTTTCTTGTGCCATACCAATCCCCTATTTTAAAATTATATTCTAAACGACTTATGCAATTATTTATTAATAAAATTGGCGGAAGGGGCGTCCTCCAATATAAGTATTCTATCGTTCTCTACCAATTTCCAAACATTCATATCAACCACCTAAAATCCCCTATTCATTGGGGATACTAACACGTTTTATCAATTATATATTTAGCAATGGTGGCAAACCTCAGAAAATGGACTACCCTGCTTTCTCTAAACGAAAAGAAACATATCAGTAAAGAATTTATTAGACATCCACAAAACTACTATATTGGAAATCTAGCTTTGGCTATTTTAATTATCATTGTTGCATACCCGCATTATGAAGTTCTCTATAGCATATTTTTACTTTTTGTTCTCTGGTTTGTAGGGAGTCAGATTGGAAGAAGACTGGGTTACTCAAAGCATCGTCGCATCATCAAAGCTATCGATATGCATAGTAATAACAAAAAAATAAAACAAGAATTATTTATCCATGCTAATAAAACAAACCACGAACTATGCATTTTAGTTCAAGAATACAGGAGTACTAAAAAATGAATAATTGCCTTTGTGTGAAATTTATT
>MDSZ01172926.1_pt1 | contig 10302 bp, 8 predicted proteins | sample 811201 | NCBI WGS metagenome assembly MDSZ01 (sample SAMN05326647, study PRJNA326480) | marine metagenome | isolation source: seawater | place: Indian Ocean: North | collected 2010 | reverse complement strand
CAAACATATCTTTTATTTGTTTATTAAAATGATAATCTATCATTTCATTTTGATGTTTTAAAATTTTACTTTGTAATTCTTCATCACTTTCAATTTCTACAATTAAATCAACTACCTCATCTATTGATGTAGGTATTGTATCAAATAGTGTTTTTTCGTGTAATGCTACTTTATGTGTTGGACTTATTTTTGACCCAAGAGATATACACTCTAAAGAACAACTCTCACCTATAGCCTGACCTACACGACCGTCAATGGATACAAAATATTTACTTCTAGCTATTGATTCATAATATTCTTTAGGTTCATCATCTACGGGTGGATTATGAAATAAATAAGGTTTTGAAGCATGTCCTGCATTATGTATAATTTCATAATCAGGTAATTTTTCTTTTACTTTATCAATTAATTTATTAACTTCAGATATATCATTTACTTTGTCACCTAAAAATCTTGATAAACTTCTGAAATCAAAATAAATTGAATCTTTTACTTTGCATGGAAATAAATTTTGTATCTTTTCTCTATCTCTCATAAGTATAAAATTTATATTTCTAGAAGAGGAATCTTTTCTGTAATATACTTCTAACATATCATAGAAAAATTTCAAATGCTCATTACCACCTAACTCATATTCTGCTAGTGAATGGTCAATACTTCTTTCTTTTTGTATTTCTACATCATAAGTTGATGTTAATAAATGGTCTAACATTAAATCATAATGTACCGCGTTCCTTTGTTGAACTTGAAATGATGTGTGTTCTGCTAATATATAAGCAAATACAGTATTAGGATATACTTTTTGTAATTCTTCTATCATTACTAAACACGGGTCATTTGAAATAACTAAATCATATTTACCAAAATCTATTTTCCTCTCATCAATTATTCCGTGTGTATGTTGTTTCATACACAACCCATAATCTGGAATATTCTTTAAATGACTTTGTAACCATGGTGTAGTTTTATGATGTATATCAGTTGTTGGTATTATAGCTACATCTGCTTCTAACGCTAGTATAGTCTCAAACATATAAATTTTTGTTTTAAATAGTTTTAATATTTTATCCTCTTTACCTTTTGCATATTTAAATGAAGACCATGGACCGTGGTGGTCTAATGATTGTTTTACGAATAATGTTTTCATATTATTTTTTCCCCTAGACATTTATATGTAAAATCTTTATATGAACTTTTATCTAAAAATCTCCAACAATCAAGAATTATGTGTTCATCAAATGATTTCCAATTGTCATTAATTTCTTTAAACTCTGAATACTGTAATGCTACAACTACTAATTTACTAGACTTCACACAATCTTCAACTGAATCTGTATAACTAATTTTATTACCAAATTTACCTTTGACATCTTCTAAACATAAAGGGTCATAAACAGTAACTTTTTTACCTTCTACTAATAAATTCTCAATTAACTTTATAGAAGCAGAATCAATAATTACAGGACTATCTGGTTTAAATGACAAACCTAACACAGCAACAGTTTCTTTATCAAATGAATTTACAATTTCAAGTAAATTTAAATCTTGTTCCTTATTTATATCATCTGAAGCTATTGATTGTTTAGCTTCCATATTATGCCTCTTTGCAAATTCTATGAATGCCCAAGTGTCTCTAGGAAAACAAGTTCCACCAAAAGATAAACCACCTTTAATAAAATGAGGTGATATTCTCTTATCACACCCAATCGCATTAGTTATGTTATCAACATTAACATTATCTACTTTTTCACATAAATTTGATAGAAAGTTTGCAAAACTAATTTTATTAACTATAAATGCGTTTAAACTAACTTTTGTTATTTCAGCTTCAGCTAATGTCTGTTCAAATATAGGTGGGTTGTTTTTAGGTATACAACTGTATAAATCTTTAGTAATTGTATTTGAAAATTCATTACTAGCTCCTATAACAACCATATCTGGATTTTCAAAATCTTTGATAACAGAACCTAATTTAACAAAATCAGGTACATAAGAAAATCCGAATCCTTCATTTAATTTTCTACCTGTTTCCTTTTCTATTAAAGGTATAAAATCATTATGAATGTCACCAGGTAAAACAGTACTACTCAATACAAATAGATGATATTCTTTATCTGATTTTTTTAATTCTTGACAGACATCTTTTATTGCTGATTTAACATATATAGATGAATAACTTTGACCTATTTGAGTATTGACAAGTATAATTGAAATATCTGTATCATCAATTATCTCTTTATATTTGTGTGTATAAGTAATTTTACCATTAGCTTTATTTAAATTTGTTCTCAGTCCTTTCTCATAAAAAGGTAATTCACCATTTGATAATAAATTAATCAATGTTTTGTTTTTATCGATACCCATCACCTCTACACCACCTGTCGCGAATGTAGTTGCTAAAGGTAAACCTAATTTACCTAAACCGATAAAAGATATTTTATTTTTTCTAATCATTTATAACCCTCACTAATTTATTTTTCCAATAAATACCATAATCTACAGTTTCATCAGACTTAACTACTTTTAATTTTAAACCTAAGTTTTCTTTTATCCAGTCTCTATAATTTCTAAAGTCTTTATGTTTTGCACTGACTTTACCTTTGTAATGTAGAACTACTGTATTTTTTTTAGGTACTACTTCAACTCTCCATTGATTTATTATATGTCCTAAAGTATGTGAAATAGGACTAACTATCCACCAACCTACAGGTTTTTTAACTTCAGGTCCATCATAAAAATCTACACCTCTACCTATCACATCATATAAAATATAATATCCATCTTTATGTTTTTTGATTTTACCTCTGTCTCCAGATTTATATCTAATTATTGGCATCTTTGTGTTATTAAAATCGGTTACTACAATATAACCTTCTTTACCATCTTTTACTTTCTTACCATTGTCATCAAGTATTTCTACATAACATAACTCTCCTACAATTTTTAAATTACCTTTACCATCTGTCGCTGCAACTGTAGGCATCTCTGCTAAACCGTATTGTTCGTGAAATTCTTTTACAATAGGTTCTAATCTTTGTTTATGACCTTCTGAAGATTCACTACACCAGTGAATTTTAATATCCTTCAATATATCTTGACGACCTTCTTTAATTATTAATTCACACAATTGTCGTATAGCACCACCAGGTCCGTGAATTAAATAAGGTTTATTTTTAATTACCCAATCAACATGCTTTTTACCTATAGTTCTATAATTCATAGGTTTCACATTTCGCCACCAATCATATATAGGATATTTTGGGTCACCTGCAATTAATCTAAAAACCCACTCTTTTTTTCTACCCATTTTTTTCCAACTTCTTGAAAAAATAGAATCTTTTCTATACCAAGTTTCAACTGGTACATATATCTTTCTAGGTTCACCTGTTGAACCTGATGTCTCGTGTTCTTTATACTCACCTGTAGGTTTTGTTTCCCATAAATCTTCTTTTGTTGTTATTGGTAATTTATAAAAATCTTTCATAGTATTAATTTTATAACCGTATAACTTACAACATTGTTTTATCATCTTCATTTGATGAAGATATAAATCTGTAGAACTCATTTTATCATATCGTTCAAATTCTTTTAAATATTTATTTTGATTGAATGTAAATCTATCTAATATATCATAGACAACTTTCTTAATCATATAAGCTCCTTTACATTTTGAATTACATATTCAACTTCTTGTTCAGTAATCGTATTATGAATAGGTAGAAGTATAACACTATTAGAAATGTTCTCTGCGTTATTGAAATACTCTGGTGACTTTATAAATTGATGATTCCACAACGGTTGTGCGTGTACTGATGTCCAAGTTTTTACCATTACACCTCTTTCAATAAGTTTATTTACTAATTCATCTCTTTTGTTTTCATCAACTAAAATACCAAAAAAGAAATAATTACTTTTATAATCATTTCCAAATTCTTGTACAGATATCCCATTAATATTTTTAAATTCATCTTTATATATACTAGCAACTTTATTTCTGTGTTCAACATAACTGTCTAATTTTTTTAATTGAACTCTAGCTATTGCAGCTTGAATATCAGTCATACGGAAATTTAAACCCATAGTATCGTGTCTATATTCATAACTTTTCTTATCTTTACTATATCCGTGATTCATTAAAGATTTACAAAGTTCCATTATCTTAGAGTTATTTGTTGTAATCATACCACCTTCACCTGCAGTTATAATTTTAGCAGTGTGTAAACTAAAACAATGAATATCACATTGACTACCTATAACTTCATTTTTATATGTAGAACCCATACTTTCTGCTGAATCTGATATTATCGGTATATTTAAAGATTTTAAATCATCATAATCACAACTTAATCCACCGACATCTACTGACATTAATAAATCTATATTATTTTTAATGTATTCACTTTTAATATTCCAAGTGTTTTTATCACACTCTAATAGTTCAACATTATCATAAAATGTTTTTGCACTATTTGCACTAGCTATAAATGTAAATGAAGGTACACCTATAGTTTTATCTGGACCGTACAACTCTCTAAAACACATCAACGATGTCATTAATGCTGTTGTTCCATTATTAACTGCTATAGCATATTTACTATTTACTTTTTCTGCAAATTCTTTTTCAAACAATTCTATGTTAGGTCCGTTAGCACCTATGTGTGTTTTTAAAGAAATGATACCAGCATTTATTTCTTCTTGTGTGATATCTGGTTTAGACCATTCTACAATCATTTATATACCGTATTTTTTACAGAAGTCATTCATTAATATAACACTATTATAGTATGCAGTCCTAGCTCTTTCTTCTTTATTATCATAATCCAATAAAAATGGAATCAAAGTAGAAAAATGCATTACTTCATTAAATTCAGTTTTCATTTCAATAGTAGATAAATCATCAGATGAATATACACTTAATTTATCTAACAAGTTATCTTTTGCATTATGTAGTTCTTGAAACGGTTTAGAAGTTTCATCAAAATTAAAATGATGTGACTCATTTATACCTGACACTTCAAATAATCTTGAAGAGATTAATTCATACTTACCATTAACTGAATGCCATAGTTTTCCAAAATCATAATAGTAATCACAAAAATCATAACCTCTTGGGTCTATTAATCTAAAATCATCATTATCTCTATCAATAAGAATATTAGAAAAATGTAAATCACTATGTGACCATCTTCCAATAAATTCTGGTTCAAAATCTTTTTGTCTATCTTTTATAGATGGAAATAAAACATTTAAATTTTTATATGTTTTACCGTTTATTTCTATTTCTTTTTCTTCTAAAATATTTTTAAACCATTCTGACTTACTACTTAATTCTTTCATTCTAGTACGAAATCTATTCCAATGCAACACTTCAAAAAATACATCTTTAGATATATCTACTCTTTCGTGATTATATAAATCCAATGAAAACTTTGTTATTTTATCTGACCAATAAACTATTTCATCACTAGTCATATCACCTGATAATATCAATCGTCTGATTGTAGGTAAATTATGATGTTGCATCTCATAAAATGCTTTATCATCAGAATATTTTGAAAATATTATTTCTGGAAATTTATGTTTAAACTCTGTTGGTATACTTTCTATGAATTTAATTTCATCGATTAATTTATCTACTCTTTCATTAGTAGCTTCTTTTAAGACTCTATTAACAATTACTATATTCGTATCAACACCACTGCCACTTTCTAAACTCATTTTATCTTTTGGTTTATCATTAAAAAAATCTTCAGAATTTATAGCTAAATCATCAACATAAACATCAGCCATAAATTTTACACCTGCTCTTACATTGTGAAACTTTAATCCCCAAGATTTTAATTGGTCAATAGTTTGGTACACCCATCTCTTTCCAGATATACAACCTCTAGCAGTTTCGATTATAATCGTATGTCCTTCATCATATAATTTATTAACCTTAACGATTCTATCATAATAAGGTACAGAATCAACATATTGACTATCTGTTGTTTTACATAATGTATTATCTAAATCAAATACATATATCATAATGTACCTCCACCACTATACACTTCTCCAAATTCATTAGGTTTAATTTGGTCTCTTTCTTTTATGACAATTTTACCATTAGCATTTCTCTCTGTAAAATATCTTGTCATATCAACTTCACCGTGACGCTTGAATTTTTGAAAGATTTTATGATTATTAATTAATTGGTCTCGTAATAAAGGTGGACAATCAGGTTGAGTAAAATCACCATCGTGAACTTTTTCAGGAGGATTATCTTGATGTATCAATGTATATGTCTTTGTAATATCAAATACAGGTAGATTAGAAGATACAGCTTGTCCTACTAACCAATGGTCAAATCTACCTCTAGCTAATATGAATGAAGGTATATTTATTGGATTATAAAAGTATTTAGTGAAAAGTACACAATCTATACCACCTGGTAAATGTAAACTAGACTCATTCTTTATTGTATCGTGGTCAATGTTATTGACATTTAATCTACGAACTTTATCTGAACGCCAATCATATCTCTGACTAACCATACAAAATTGTTTCTCTGTACTATTTGATACTACTTCTAAAGAATTTATAAAATCATCATCTAAAATTATATCACTATTTAAATATGCTATTACATCATCATTATTACATATATCTATCATTTTACTGAACATATCATCTAGAAAAGGTAATTCATTTTCTGTACATTTAAAATCATCAACAAAAGTAAAATTTTCTTTTTCACATATTTCTTTTACTTTTTGTTCTTTAGAAAATACAAAAACTTCTATATTTAATCTATTCCAACTATCAAATGCGTTTCTTTGAATGATATTATTTTCATAATCTATCCCAGGAAATGTTGTAAAAACTTTAATTTTTTTATAACCTTTAGTTCTTAAAGGTATAGAAGGTAGATTAATTGTATCATATAAAGCATTTTGTTTTTCTTGTCTATCTATATCTTTCGGGTGATAGAAACAAAACTCTTCCTCTGCTGGCAGATAACTGTGGTCATTGTAACCGTTTAACACTTCGTGTACTTTATTTTTCCACATAATATTTGGTCTATTTTTCCATATCCTACCCTGATAGTCTGGAAAGTTAACCCAGCCATTTTCATTCACATTCCAACCCCACTTTTGTATGTGTTCTTGTGTAATACCATCAACTGTATTAACTCTCGGTACCCAAAATAAATCTATCGTTGGGTTTGCTTCTAAAATAGCTTTAATATTTTTCATTAAAAATTTGTGTGGTAGTTCATCTGCATCTAGATTAAATATATAATCACCTGAACACATATTTTTTAAGTGATTCTTCTGTGAAGCAAAATCACCTAATAATTCTCTTTGCTCATATGTTATATCATATACTGAAACTGCATTATCTAGTATTCTTCTACACTCTTTATCATCTGAATAATCATCAAGAATTACTATCTCATCATTTTCATCTTTATTCGCTACTAAGAAATCAATTAATTTTTCTAATGATTCTGTTTCATTATGTACTAATATACTATAACTTATTTTCATTTTTTATCCTTTTTTTCCTGGTATTTTACTTTTAGCCAATTTTCCAATAGCCTGTTCTGTAGTTCTCTTACCTTGTTGACCTGCCCCTCTTTGAACACCCCAATTATAATTAACAAGTTTTAATGATGTTACAGTAGATAATTTATATGTCCTATAAGCATTTCTAAAATAAACATCTCTTGGCATTACTGTATTGTATAATAATTTACCGTCTACTGATGACGCCCTTCGTCTGTTACTCAATTGTAATCTTGTATAATCTTCTCTTAATTTTAAAATATTTTCAAATTCAATAGGAACTAATGATTGAGCTAATTTACCAAATCTTTGTACTCTACTTTCGTGTAAATAATTAAAATTAATACCGTGAATTAAGTTTCCATCATATTGAAATACCATAACTAATGGTCGTCTATCATAAACTTTAGGTGCATTGTATGCAAATCTTACAACTAACCCAGGTAATATATTTTTTTCTTGTAATGTTTGTTCACTTATAATCTGACCAGCATGTGATATCTTATGCTGTTTTCTAGCTTCTGCTATCTGTACATCTACTTTAGGTTTTCTTCTAGCCATTTTTCTCTCTTATTATAATTCAGGTAAATCTGTTTTTTCATCATCAACTGATAATGTTGTTACATTCTGTGTTTTACTTTTTACAGTTTCATTTACATATGACATACCTTCTACAAATGTTTCATATATATTTGCATTATCTGTATCATACCTACTGGTATAATAACCTTTACCATCTTCTCTCGGATAATCTTTCTGTTCATCTTCAGGTATGTCAATCATTTCTGCAAATCCCCATTTTAGATTTTTATCCTCATCATTGAATGGGTATAATAATCCAAAAGGTAAAGTCATAATTGTAGGAATCCATATATAACCTTCTTCATGCTTTGCCCATTCTTTCATTTCTTGTGTTAAGTTATTATACTCTACATTATCTTCTAGTTTTTCACATTTAAACTTAGGTGCTGTTACATAACCACAACTTAAACATTGTCTAGTTTCATCAGCCGCCATAGTTCCCATAACATGCAAACCTCTTTCTCCACACAATGGACAGTTAATAACTATATGTTGTTGTTCACTCATTTTTAACTCCCTACTTTTTGTAATTTAGGTAAATTCAATTTTTGTTCATATTTAACATGCTTATTTAATATGATATCTAATTCTTTAGTCATATTTTCTCTTGTAAACTTAGCTCTATTAGTATCCATTAAACTCTTTGCCTTTTGTTTCCAAATATCATTGTTTAGATACATATGGTCTAATGCGTTTCTTGCATTATTTTCTTCGACAGTAAACCATTGACTCTCTGGAATTAATATATTTTCCCAAACTTGTGACTCTGCTATTTTATCCATTTTACCACTTAACAATATAGCCTCATCTTTATTTAAGAAATCTAATTGTCCACTAAAAGCTGGTGCTACAACAGGTAATCCTGTCATTGTCGCTTCAAGTAAAGGTCTTCCAAATCCTTCACCGTGAGTGAATGAAACTGTAGATTTTACTTTTGGATGATTATATAAATAATTCATTTCTTGTTTTGTCAAATCACCGTGTAGTAAATAAACATTAGGTAATTTAATATCTTTCGGAAACATAGATTTTATGTGTTGTATTTTTTTCATACAATCAACTTTATCTAATTGAGAAAAAACTGCACCACTTGTTTTTAATATAAGTGCTGGTGCCTTTTTTCTATTAGCAAATGTTTCATAGAAATTTTTTATCAATCTACCTATATCTTTTCTGTCTTCACCAAATGCACCTTTACCCCATAAACCTACAAATAAGAATGCGAATCTTTCTGGAACTTCTTCATTCAACCAATCGAAAAACTCTTCATCTATTTCATCTTTAGATAGAGGTTTATAAATATTATCATCTACACCTTCAAATAAAACTTCTATAGGTTTATTTAATTTTAAGTCACCTACTTTTTGTTTATTACCGTCCGCCAATGTTTGAGTCATTTCATATACACTATGTGTAAATCCCATTTTAGAATGTTGTGATGGTACAATAATCAAATCCATTTTATTACAAGACTCTAACCAATTTTGTGATACTGCATTTGTTTCTATACCTGCAGTTACACCGATATTATATTTACCTACTTGTTGAAATTCATTAGGTATTCTAATATCAACATATACATCAGGTTTTGTTTCAAACGGAGGTTTACGAGTATCATTCGTTGTTATTTCTTTTATTTTAATTAGATTTTCATCTGTTGTATCATCTAAAGCTGTTCTTGGAGTATTACCCCAATTACAATCAAATACTTTTATTTCAAATTTATCTAATGCCATAAAAGAAAGTACTACATCTCTCGCATGGTCACCATATCCACTTCTTGAACTTACTGGTGCTAATATTAACATTGTTTTTTTCATTAAATAACCTCCATTGTATATCGTTTTCTTGGTTTCCATTTTTCAAATGTAGTATCTATAGCTTCTATAAATGATTCTGATAAATGTTTTGTTGTCATTCTTGCATCATTACTAAATACCCATTGTCTTCCAATCTCACCACATCTTTCTCGTTCTTCAGGTCCTGCCTTGAACCATTCATATAATGCTTCAGCTGCGTCTTCAGGATTACATCTATCATCAAAAATATAAGGTGTAGGAGGTGAACCTTGTAAACTTATGTTACTAGGGAATATAGGTTTAACCCATTCACCGTGTTCTTTATATTTACCTCTGTGATTAGAACCTAACTCAATATAATCATCAGCAGT
>MDSZ01256778.1_pt1 | contig 10303 bp, 5 predicted proteins | sample 811201 | NCBI WGS metagenome assembly MDSZ01 (sample SAMN05326647, study PRJNA326480) | marine metagenome | isolation source: seawater | place: Indian Ocean: North | collected 2010 | reverse complement strand
TTGGGGAGCATCAACTCAAAGATCTAAAAAATATTTTGATATCGGAGAATTTAAAGTTAGACCAATTTTAATTAAATCAATCGCAATAATTAAAAAATCTGCTGCTATAGTTCACAAAAAAGAAAAGCAGATAGATCCAAAAATTGCAAATGCAATTATCAAGGCCTCTGAAAACGTTATGACCGGAAAACTTAACGATCACTTCCCTCTGAAAGTTTGGCAAACTGGCTCGGGTACTCAAACTAATATGAATGTTAATGAAGTAATTGCAAACAGAGCTATTCAAATTCTAGGTGGAAAGTTAGGTTCAAAAAAACCAGTGCATCCCAATGATCATGTGAATAAATCGCAATCAACAAACGATGTTTTTCCTAGCGCAATGCATATAGCAATTGCGCTTGAAGCTAGAGATAAATTACTACCTTCTTTAAATTTGTTAAATAAAGAATTAAAGACCAAAGTTTTAAAATTTAAAAATATAATTAAAGTTGGAAGAACTCACCTTCAAGATGCAACTCCTTTAACATTAGGACAAGAATTTTCAGGCTATCAGTCTCAGTTGGAAGATGCAATTAATAGAATAAAATATAGTTTAAAAGAAATAAATTTTATTGCTCAAGGAGGTACTGCTGTTGGTACAGGAATAAATACAAAGAAAAATTTTGACAAAAAAATATGTAAAGAAATTTGTAAAATTACAAAGATAAACTTTAAACCAGCTAGAAATAAATTTGCTGCATTGGCAGCACATGACTCCATTGTAAATTTTTCTGGTACATTAAATACAGCTGCAGTCTGCCTCATGAAAATAGCCAATGATATAAGGTTTTTAGGATCTGGTCCAAGAGCTGGGTATGGTGAACTTACGCTCCCAGCGAATGAACCGGGCTCTTCAATCATGCCTGGCAAGGTCAATCCAACACAATCCGAGGCAGTCACAATGGTATGTGTAAAAGTTATTGGGAACCATAATGGAATTACAATTGCAGGTTCTCAAGGTCAATTTGAACTTAATGTATTCAAACCGCTAATTGCACACAATATTCTTCAATCAATTGATTTAATATCGGATAGCTCAGAGAATTTTGCAAAATATTGTATTAGGGGAATTAAAGCCAATACAAAAAAAATAAAAAATGATTTAGATAATTCATTAATGTTGGTGACTTCTTTAGCTCCAAAGATAGGATATGATAGTGCCGCTAAAATTGCAAAGACTGCTCTAAAAAATGGAACAACATTAAAACATGAGGCTATTAAAAGTGGTTTAATAAGTGAGAAAGATTATATTAAAATTGTAAATCCAAAAAAAATGATTAATCCGAATTAATCAGTTTATCATCTCTCAATAGATTTTTTAATTGTTGTAAATTATTAAATTTATATAATTCATTACTATTTTCAAACCCTTTGTCAGAAATTGATGAAATAAAACTTGTTCTTGAATTTGTATCATATTGATATGTGAAATATAAATTTTTAGATAAAATTACATTTTTTCTATAATTAAACAAAAATCTATTGAATTTGTCTTGATTATTTACAATTAATTTTATTTTCATCTGAAGTAGTTCATCATTTTCATCAAGATACTCATAGTCGATAATTTTTAATCTTGCAAAATCACCTAGATTAAAATTGTCATCATATAGTGTCAGCTTTGAGCCTGAAAAATTTAAAGTTAAAAATCCTTTTTGCATTATTTTATTTTCTAGTTCTTGAAAGTTTAAATTTAAAGTACCTGAGAGATTTTCTTGTTTTAAATTCTTGTTGTTATATATAGTAAATAAAATATTTTCCAGTTCTTCTAGGTTAATTTTTTTAATATTTATATTTAAGTCAAAATGGAATGGAAGAAATCTAATAGATCCAGTTAAATCAAAATTTGAATTCTTCAAGTCATCATGATTAAAATTGATTATATTTTTTTCAATATTATATTTAATCGTATTTTTTTGATTTAAAAATCTGTATATCAAATTTCCAAATTTCTTTGGTTGACTAGATTGACTGATTTCTTCGATTAATCTATTTTCAAACGTAAAGTTTGGATTCTTACTTTTAAATGAAATATTTTGAATATTTGGATCTTTATAATTAATGGAATATTTAAATTCATAATCTGTATCGAATAAATTGCCATTAATTTTTAAGATTTTTTTAGAGTTAACAAAATCTATTTTATAATTTAAATTCTTAATTGTTGAAATAAGAATTATTTCATCTTCTTTATCTTTAAAAAATAAAGTACTGCTCTTTATATGAAGATGATTAACAATGTTTTTTTTTTAAATTATATATTAAGTTATTTAAAGATAATTTATTTAAATAAAAATTTGCATTATTAATTTTAATTTTTTTTATTTTAAAAACATTATTTTGATATAAATCCGTTAATGAGATAAATACCTTAATTGTCTTCAGTTCTGAAACCAATGTTTCTTCACTCTCATCTATTTTAAAGTCCGCACTTTTTATCAATAAATGGGGCGATGGTATAAATCTATAGCTAATGTTTTTCAAATTATGAATTTTGAATTTAAATTCTTGATTTATTGTTTTTTCAATTTGTTGGTTGTATTTTTGATAATCATAGAACGTTGGTACTGAAAAAAAAATAGCTGTGCTAAAAAAGACAATAAAAAATACAATAACAAGATGAAAAGGATCTTGTTCTTTAAAAAAATTACTTTTAAAAGGTAATGTGAATGATTTGTTTTTCATTATTTAAAAACTACTTATACAACTTAAATTTGAAATGTTAAATTTTGATTATTTAAAAGATTTAAATAACACTCAAAAAGAAGCTGTGACCCATTTAAACGGTCCTTTATTAATAGTTGCTGGAGCTGGGTCTGGAAAAACTAAAGTTCTAACCTCTAGAATTTGTCACATAATTTTATCTGGTCAAGCTACAAGTAATGAAATTTTAGCTGTTACATTTACTAACAAAGCTGCAAGTGAAATGTTGGGTAGAGTTCTTTCTAATTTAAGAAAAAGAAAGTTTGGTATGCCATGGATAGGTACTTTTCATTCGATCTGTGTTAAAATTTTGAGAAAACATGCGCGTGCTGCAGAATTAAATTATAATTTTACTATAGTCGATCAAGAAGATCAGAAAAAATTAATTAAAAATATTTGTAAATCTGAAAACATAGACACAAAAAAAATCTCACCTAATTTTATAATAAATATAATCGAAAAGTGGAAAAATAAAGGATGGTATCCAGACGATGTGGTAATTAAAAAAAATGAAAGTTTAGAGTTATCGTTTCTTAAGATTTATAAAATTTATCAATCCAAATTAATCGATCTTAACGCTTGTGACTTTAATGACTTAATACTACATTGTATTAAGATTTTTGAAAATAATCCTGATATAACTAAAATGTATTCGAAAAATTTTAAGTATATTTTAGTAGACGAATATCAGGATACAAATTTTATTCAAAGTAAATGGTTAAAATTACTATCAAAGGAACATAAAAATATCTGTTGTGTTGGAGATGATGATCAATCTATTTATAGCTGGAGAGGTGCTGAAATAAAAAATTTTCTTGAATTTGACAAATCCTATGAAAATACGAAAATTATAAGGTTGGAAAAAAACTATAGATCTACACAAAATATTTTATCCGTCGCATCAGGCCTGATTTCTAATAATGAAAATCGAGTTGGAAAAACTCTTTTTACAGACGGTGAAGACGGAGAATGTGTATATTTAGATAGTTACAGAACAGGAAAAGATGAAGCTATTGGAATAGGTGAAAAAATTGAAAAACTTAAAACAAAATTTAATTTAAACAGTATCTCAATTTTAGTTAGAGCTATTTTTCAAACTAGAGAATTTGAAGAACGTTTTTTAAAAATAGGTATCCCATATAGAATAATAGGTGGCACAAAATTCTATGAAAGAGCAGAAATTAAAGATTGTATTGCTTATTTAAAAATTGTTAATCAACCAAGAGACGATCTATCTTTAGAAAGAATTATAAATGTACCAAAAAGATCAGTTGGTGAAACTACAATAAAGACAATTTATGACTATTCAAAAAAAAATGGTTATTCATTAGAGGGCGGTTCAAAAAAAATGATTGAATTAAATTTGATAAAACCAAAGCCTAAACTAGGTCTTAACTCAATTTTAAATCTTTTGGATAAGTGGAGATTTGATTTAAAAAAGAAAATTAATCATGTAAAACTTCTGCAAATAATTTTGGATGAATCTGGATATAGTCAAATGCTTAAGGACAAAAAAGATCTTGAAAACGAAAATAGACTTGAAAATATCAAAGAACTTTTAAATGCGATGAAAGAATTTGATAATCTTGAAAGTTTTTTAGAACATGTTGCACTGGCAACTTCGATAGATCAAGACTGGGAAGGTAAGAAAGTAAACTTGATGACCATGCATTCATCTAAAGGTTTAGAATTTGATGTAGTTTTCTTGCCTGGTTGGGAGGAAGGACTTTTTCCTCATCAGAAATCCATGGAAGAAAAAGGACAAAGTGGTTTGGAAGAAGAAAGAAGATTAGCTTATGTGGGTATAACAAGGGCCAAAAAAATTGCACATATTTCTTTCTCTATGAATAGGTTTTATCAAGGAGACTGGATCGACAGTATCTCATCTAGATTTATCGATGAACTTCCAGAAAAAAATATTGAAAAAAGCAATGAATTTATAAAAGAAGAGAACGATGATTTTGATTTTAATCAAGATATGGACTATGAAAACGAAATAAAGAGTCCTGGTTGGTTAAGATACCAAAAAAGAATTAAGCAATGAAAATACTTTTCAAAATTAAAAAATATTTAAAACTTAACAGTTTAGATGGATATATAATTCCTAAAAATGACGAATTTTTTGGTGAGTATGCCTATCCCGATAGGCTTAGAACAGTATCTAACTTTTCTGGATCTGCTGGTTTTTCAATTATCACCAAAAAAAGAAACTATTTATTTATTGATGGAAGATATTTAATTCAAAGCAAAATAGAAAGTGGAAAAAATTTTAATATATTTGAAATACCTTATATTTATCCGAAAAATATTTTGAATAATAATAAAATTAAAAAGATTGGATATGATCCAAAATTATTCACCAAAATAACTTTGGAAAGATATTTTGGAAATAAATATCAATTAATACCTTTAAAAGATAATTTAATAGATGCTTTTTCGAGACTATATAAAAAAAGAGAAAGCCCATTCTACACAATAGATGATAAATTTACAGGAGAAGGTGTGTCATCTAAAATTGAAAGATTAAATAAAATCTTAAAAAATAGCAAATCAGACTGCATCTTTGTATCTGCGCCAGAAAACATTGCTTGGCTTCTAAATATAAGAGGAGCAGACAACCCAAATAGCCCTATACCTAATTCAAGATTAATTATAGATAAACAGAAAAAAATTTATTTTTTTTGTGATTTAAGAAAAATAAAAAATATAAAAAATAAAATTAATTATAAAAAAATAAATTTTTATAATTTTGAGGACTTTTATAGTATTTTATCAAAATTAAAATCTAAGTTTTTCACAATCGATAAACAAACTTGCTCTGTTTTTTTTCAAAGTTTGCTGGAGTCTAAATTTACCATTAATAAATTAGAAGATCCTATTTACCATTTAAAATCAATTAAAAATAAAATTGAAATTGAAAATATGAAATCTGCACATGTAAAAGATGGTGTAGCTTTGACCAAGTTTTTATATTGGATCAAACAAGACAAAAATTTTGGTTTTGATGAAATGTTTTTGGAGAAAAAACTGGAGACATTTAGAAAAAAAAATAAAGATTATATTTATCCAAGTTTTAATACGATAGCTGGCTCTGGACCCAATAGTGCAATAATTCATTACAGATCATCTAAAAAAACAAATAGAAAAATTAAAAAGAAAGATCTTTTCCTATGTGACTCTGGTGGTCAGTATAAATATGGTACAACAGATGTTACAAGAACAGTTTGTTTTTCAAAACCATCAAAAAGAGTAAAAAATATTTTTACTAGAGTTCTTAAAGGTCATATTGCGGTAGTAACAAATAATTTAAACTTGTTCAAGAAGGGAAATGTAATCGATAAAAAAGCGAGATCAGCTTTAAATAAAATTAACCTAGATTACGGTCATGGTACCGGTCATGGTGTGGGTTTTTTTTTAAATGTTCATGAAGGACCACAGTCAATTTCTAAGTTTAATTCAATAGAACTTAGAGAAGGTATGGTGGTAAGTAACGAACCAGGCTACTATGAAGAAGGAAAGTTTGGGATAAGAATTGAAAATTTAATTTATGTTGAAAAAGAAAAAAATAAATTACAATTTAAAAATCTTACAATGGCTCCTATTGATAAAGATTTAATTGATGACAAGATCTTAGATAAGAATGAAAAAAAGTATTTATTTAAATATAATCTTGAAATTTACAAAAACCTTTCAAAATATTTAAGTAAAAATGAAAAAACTTGGCTACTAAATTCAATTTAATAATTTATTTAAATCTTCCTGTTTCAAAATTTTAATACCTAATTCTTTGGCCTGATTTACTTTTTTTGAAGTTGGCTTTTCACCAACTATTAAATAATCCAATTTTTTACTGACTGAACTTAGTATTTTGCCCGAATTTTTTTCGATTATTGATTTTGCTTCAGCTCTACTAAGATTGTCTAATTTTCCAGTTATAATAAAACTTAGATTATTTAACTTTCCTTTATTATTTATTGTTTGATTTTCTACAATTAAGTGGTCTGAAAGATCCTTGATTACATTCAAGTTTTCATTTATTGAAAAAAATTTTCTAATAGATGCTATTTGAATTTCACCAATGCCATCAATATTTGTAAGAGAGTTAAAATCATAATTTTTATCAATTTTAAGGAATTTATCCTTGGTTTGTAAATGTTTTGCTATTAATTTTGCATTTTCTTGACCAATATGTCTAATACCAAGAGAGTAAATAAATTTATTTAGTGAAATATTTTTTGATTTATCAATTGCATATTTTAAATTTGAAACAGACTGTAACCCCCAACCATCTAGATTTTGAATTTTTTTATAATCTAATTTAAAAATATCTTGAGGAAATCTTATAATTTTTTTTTCCCAAAAATTCTCAACAACTTTTTTTCCTAAACCATCAATATTCAATGCATCTTTTGATATAAAATGTTTAATTTTTTCGATTGCTATTTTTTCACACTTATAGCCCTCTGATGAACATCTTTTTACAGCATCATATTTTTTTGTCTGATTGTTAAATTCTTTTACAACTATTGAACCACAAGATGGACATTTGCTTGGAAATTTATATATTGTTGATTTTGATGATCTTTTTTTTAAATCAACTGAGATTATATGTGGTATGACGTCACCCGCTCTCTCAATTTTTACAACATCTCCAACTCTTATATCTTTTTTTCTAATTTCATCTTCATTGTGCAATGTAGCATTTGAAACTACGACACCGCCAATATTCACTGGCTCTACTTTTGCAACAGGTGTAAGTGCTCCAGTTCTTCCTACTTGAATCTCGATCTTTAGTATCTTCGAAAATGCTGATGCAGCAGAAAACTTATGAGCCGCGGCCCATCTAGGAGCATTTCCTACGAAGCCCAGTCTATTTTGAAGCTTAAGGTCGTTTATTTTATATACTAAACCATCAACATCATAATCTAGCTCGTATCTTTTTTTTTCAAAATCATCATGATTTTTAATTAGATTATCTACATTTAATATTACTTTATTATATTGACTAGTTTTAAATCCCCATTTGCTTAAAAAGTTTAAAAAATCCGATTGCTTATTAAAATTATTTTCCTCAAACATTCCAAATGTGTAAGCAATAAATTTTAAGGGAATTTTTTTCGTTTCTGATGATTCTTTTTGTCTTAATGATCCAGATGCAGCGTTTCGTGGGTTCGCAAACTTATCTTTTAATTGATCAAAGTCCTTTTTATTAATATATACCTCACCTCTTATTTCAATTTTTTTAGGAAAATTTTTAAATTTTATTGTTTTCGGAATATCTTTTATTGTCTTTAAGTTTTCAGTAATTAACTCTCCTTCATAGCCGTCTCCCCTTGAAAGTCCCGATATTAAATTACCATCTACATATGTTAATGATGCAGAAATACCATCAATTTTAGGTTCAACGCTATATTCAAAGGTTATATCTGTTTTGAAATCTAAGTAATTTTTGATTTTTTTCTCAAAATTTAATAAATCTTCTTTATTAAAAACATTTGATAATGAGAGCATAGGAACTTGATGCTTTTGCTTTTGAAAATTTTTTGATGGTTTAAATCCAATTTTTTGAGATGGTGAGTCTTTATGATTAAGAAAATTATATTTTTTTTCTAAATCTAAGATATCATTTTTAAGTATATCAAATTCTTTATCTGGGATAGAAGGATGATCTTTTGAATAATATAATTCGTTATGTTTATTTAATTTTTTTATTTTATCGATATATTTTTTTTTAATCGACTCTCTGCTTGACATTAAAATATTTTTGTTTTGATCTTTTCTATTAATGATTTTTTATTTTGTTCTGTCTTAATTTTTTTCTTAGCAATATCATAGTTTTTATTAAAAACTTTATAGGTTTTTTTATACCACTCGCTAGACTGATAGTTGTATCCTAATAAATATGCATATTTTTTTGCCTCATCTTCAAGGCCAATTTTATAATGAATTTCAACTAACCTATGAAGAGCTTCTTCCACATAAATTGAGTCATCAAATTTTTCAATAACAAATTTAAATCTATTGATAGCTGGTATCCATTTTTCTCTTTCAAAATAATATCTTGCTAAATACATTTCTTTAGAAGCTAATATTTCATGAATTAATTCTAGCTTAAATTTTGAGTCTATTGCATAATCTGTGTCTGGATATTGATTAATTAATAATTCTAAATATTTTTTTGATTGAAGGATTGCATCAAGATCTTTTGTTTCGTCTACTATTGTATCATAATAAGTTATTGCTAATAAATAATATGCATAATCTGATCTCGGATGATTTGGATAAGTTTTGAAAAATCTTTCTAACTCATAAATTGCATCATTATAATACTCAAATGAGTAGTAGGTGTAAGCAGACATAAGTGCAGCTCTTGGAGCCCAAATTGACTGAGGAAATAATAATTCTGCTTCACTAAATTTTTTTGCAGCTAAAAGACCATCTCCTTCATCAAGAGATTTTAAACCTTCCTCGTAAGCATCAATCATTTGTAAATCTATTTCCTGTTGTTCTATTACTTCAAATGTTTGTTGGTCCTTTGCACAAGAGGTTAGCATTAATAGCAATAGGATGATTAAATGACTGATTGCACGCATGTATATTTATTAGCAGAAATAAAAAAAATTTCTATTTTTATGCAATAGATTTTAGATAAGATCTATCTAAAATTTGATATGGTAGGGTCTTTTCCTTGATTTCTATAACTTGAAAGTTAGATTTATCAGAAAATAATTTTCTGAGTATCTTATTTGTTAAAGCGTGTCCACCTTCTGATGTTTTTAAGGAACCAACAATTCTATACCCTGATAGATATAGATCTCCCATACAATCTAAAATTTTATGATTTACAAACTCATTTGTATTTCTTAAACCTTCTTTATTTAGAATTTCTTTATCTCCAACTACAACTGCATTACTTAGAGATCCACCTTGAGCTAACCCTGCATCTTTAAGTTTTTCTACATCCTTAAAAAGGCAAAATGTTCTAGACTCAAATATGTTTTTTAAATCGTCATTAAATACATTAACTTTATTTCTCTGATTTCCTATAATTTGATTTTGATATTTAAGCTCAAAATCTATTTCAGAGGCAACTTTTGATACACCCAGAGAAATACTTTTGGTTCCTTCTGTGTAGCTAACTTTTTTATTTATTTTTATTAACTTAATTGGTGCTGAGGATGATTTAATTCCAGCAGATAAAATTCGATCAATGAAAATTTTTGCCGATCCATCTAAAATTGGTAATTCTTGAGAATTTACTTCTACAACTAAATTATCAATTCCTAAACCATAAAGGGCACCCATTAAATGTTCAATAGTTGAAACTTTGGTTCCGAATTCGTTTGATATAGTTGTACATAAAGTTGTGTCAATAACGTTATTATAAAGTGGAAAAATAATATTATTATTTTTTATATCAGTTCTTTTAAAAATAATTCCTGTGTTTGGATCTGATGGCAATAAATTTAATTCCACAGTCTCACCAGTATGCAAACCTACACCGCTAAAAGAAATTTTTTTATTTATGGTCTTTTGATTCAAAATTGACATGATTAGAATT
>MDSZ01235851.1_pt1 | contig 10303 bp, 7 predicted proteins | sample 811201 | NCBI WGS metagenome assembly MDSZ01 (sample SAMN05326647, study PRJNA326480) | marine metagenome | isolation source: seawater | place: Indian Ocean: North | collected 2010 | reverse complement strand
GGAGGGTATACTACCCATGGGAAGGACACATAATACATGTCTGGCACTATCCACTTCGATAGCTGATTGGATATCCTGTATGCCATATGAGCGCCCTCTATGATGCTCCAGCCATAACTATCTCTCTTGCTCATGTTCTTAACATCGACAGACGTAAAGAAGATGGGAGTCTGTGTTCTTCGAGATCTCTTGTCGACATCCATAACTCTCCAATAATTAACGGGATCATATACAAAATCTCCTATTAACTTTCGAAATATTGGGGAGACATCATTGTTCATGACAATCCAGATTGTTTCACAGCCAGCCCACGCACATTCCATTATTGATCGGTGCACTAAGGTGTAGCCTTCCTGTAAGGGCATGAGGCTAGGGTGCCATGGCATATTATAATCTAATTTCTTTCCAGATACCGGTATTATGCCAGCTAAATGAAAGCTAGCCATATAGTTCACCATCGAATATATCATGATGAATCAAGTCTTCTAGACATTCAGTATACTTGGCTAGCATTGGCTTCTTCTCTCTCTTAATCAAAGATATTTTTATATCCTTTTCCATCTCCCAAAATATTGTCCTCTCTGTCTTCATTCGAACCGCTGTTGGGGATTTATTCCAATGATTCAAGTCGACTTCATCAATTATAGATTTAACGCAACAGTTGTGCATCCTTTTATCTCTTTTATAAAAGATTGTTTCAAAGGCAACAGTATCTAAAAAATCACAATCATCACTTATAAAGATTGTAGTGTCCCCGTCATACACATTGTGAAGTTTGATATAGTCGTTAACCAAATACACTCCCTTCCCATTTTCGTATCTCTGATGATCAAATAAGATTATTTTGTTCTTCACGTGTATCTTTACTTTCCTATGGTTAACTACCAAATTGATGATATTATTCTCAATATCAACTAACTTAGGAATATAGCCATGATACATACCAAAGAACGGAGCTAAGCCCATTATACTCAGCCTGTGCATCATGGTGTTCCACAATTCAATTCTTTGTATGCCACGCTCTTCTTTTCTGTTTGCTTCGTTGATATACTCTATTATCTTATTATCAACTTTAATAGGGGACAGATCAATGCAGGGAGATATATGATAGTAAGGCATAGGCTTATTTTCAATATTTCCAAATATCGGTAGTTCATACATGTAAGCAGCAATCATTGCCTCAACTGAGCTTCCCAACATGACTGTATCTAAGTATAAGTCTGTTGTTCTATGCGGATCTGGCTTCATCTCTAATCCTCATATACGACTCAATAGCTACTGGGAACAAGCCCTCTGCTATTTCTAAGCATGCTTCTGCAACTTTCTGTATTTCCCATTGGGCGCCTTCATGTGTTCTTAGATCCACGAACTTCAAAAGATTATTGAGATTGACTGTGCCATAATACTCAGTATACATTGTCTGTGGCAATACACCTCTGGCTTGTTCTCTGCATACTCCGGCTTCTATTAAACTATCAAAGAGTTCCAAAGAGCGATCACAATGTTCACTGTACATCTCAGAAGCCTTTGGGTAAGTTATAGGGACAATTGTCATTGCCACATCTTTCTTGATAGAAGGATCGATCAATTCATCTGGGTTGGATGCCTGTCTGTTTGATTTGTGTTGGGTTCTAAACTTGGATGGCGTATAGAAGGACATATATTTGTCCGTATAACGGCGACTAATCTCATTATAACTCCAAGTACGGTGCCTATGATGCTGAGAGCGAACAAAGAGAGGGACAACAAATTTATAAGTAATAACATTGTGTTCAAAAGTTGATGTATGTCTGTGTCTAATGAGATAGTCAATGAGTTTTCTATCTCTTCGATCAAGCTCGTCCTTAGTAACCCCGAAACTAACACGTGCGCTATTAACGATGGTAATGTCAGAACCCATATGATCAACAAGAGACACTGAGCCAATGCCATCCTCGTAGATAAAAATAGTTTTGTCACTCATTATTCCTCCAATAGTAAAACAACATAATTCTCTGCTACTATGTTATACGTTTCAGTGCCTACTTTTATTTCATTAATCATTGAAGTTTCCACAACACAGCGACAGTTTGCATGAATCTTTTCGCAGTCTTCTGCTCTCTCAAGTATCTCTACAACTGTGTATCTTTCGACTTCCTTCTTCTTATAATTCTCAGGCAGTAGGAATGTAGATGATTTTTCTTCTACTTCCTCTACCGGAATGTTTATTAATAAATTTCTATTTACTGGTTTCACTTTTCCTCCATTATCAGTATTCTATTTATTCGTTTAGTTAAGTTTCCAGCCAGCCCTTATTAAATCTAAAACTAGCTTGATATCTCTTGTCACCCATCTTTTGCGCTTGATCAGCCATTTGTTGACGGCGCTTTTCAAAGCGCTGTTTGGATTTTGCGTTTGCCGGATCTTTAAAAAACTCTTCTCTCATATCCTCGGGCAGATTAGGATTCATAGCAATGCTTCTCAAAGCACGATTCGCATCGTGCATCTCGTCACTATCTGGTGCGCTTTCTGCTTTCATTTTTTTAAAATAATCATATAATCTAGACATAAGAGAACTAGGAGCGTTTCTAGCTATCAAACTAGCAGTATACCATTTTTGGCTATTAAAATCTTCTTCATCTAATATATCTCCAAATACATCATCTGCGAGATCCGGATGAAAATCTCCAAAAACATATGTGTCTGCCATATCTTCTAGAATGGCTGTTGGAGTGTTTCGATGTTTTAAAATACTAGCCATCGATTCCTGTGAAAGAGGATTGTTAAAACTGTTTGAATTATATATTTTTTCTAAAATATAAGGTGTTGTTGGCGATCTAGGGTGCAGCAAAGCATTCAAAACGTCTTCGCTGATATACTGGGACACGCTATGATTGTCTGCATATTTCTTCATCATGCCATCCAATCTTAAGATAGTATCCTTACCCTCTAAATAATTGTTGGCTGCATCTTTCAATGCGGCTAACTCCAACTTCCATTGTGACTCAGGAATATTAGATTTGGACGTATAAGTTCCGGTTGCAGATCTTCTTAAAGATAGCTTTATACTTTCTCGATCCCACTTTCTCCAAGCGTTTGGTTTATCAGTGGACATTCTCCAGCCCACTGGCACTGCCCCTTGAGTGCCATAAATTACAGCAACATGCCCATCATTGGCGCCGGTAAAGATGATCCCCGGAACTACACTCTTTAAGTGTTTAGAATAAATCTTCGCCATCGGTGCTGTTCGGCTGGTTAATCTTTCTCTCATTTGCTCTAGAGGCGCCTTAAGTGTTGCGCCTATCTTATCTAAATCAGAATCGACGTAATTCTCACGTGAGTATTCTGTCATTTTTTCCAATTTATTTGCAATATCATTTTTTCCTGTGGCTATTAACTGATCATAAACTGGTATTACCTTCCCATATAGCTTCCGGCATGGCTCAGGATCAAAGCATATAAATCCATTAAGATTTTGCATTAGCTTGTATACATAAGGGCCATAGTAGCCACCAAAGGTATTTGAATTTGTTTCAAAATCTTGTGTATACACAGTGTATAGCCCCTTGCCATACATATCTCCGGCGCCGCCTCCGGGATCAAACTTATCATTCTCTATAATATCTAGCATCTGCTGTGGCTCTGTTTTAGAGCCATGGTATAATATGGATAATCCTCCATAGATTTCTTCATTTATAAGAGAATTCAATTCTTCATATATTATTTTTCTTAAGTAATTCTTTGAGTATGTTTTTTTGTTTTTTTTAGTAGATTCGGCTATATCTCTTGGCTTAAGACTTTCTAACTTTTCATGTGCTTTGGTAAAGATTCTTGGTAAATTTAAGACTATACGGCTTAAAACCAAACCATTAGGTATCTTTCGATCTCGATATCTTCTTCTTTTAGCGAGAAGATCTTGAAACCAATCTTCAAACTCTACCACAACATCTTTTGTTATAACTTTGGCAGCATCCATAGTGGTTGTGTTGTCGCTACCAAATCGCAATTGATGAAGCATATGATTGATTAATTGTAGCCTAAGATTAATATTATCGTCAATCTCCTTCCAATCGAGGTGTTTTTCATCTCTTCGCCGAACTGTGCTATCAATCGATCTGAATTTCTTAAGAAGATATTCTGGTGGCATCCGGTACAAAGCTTTGGCAACCTCTTCTGTTGATGCGAGAAACGAAAAATCAGGCATTTCTAGAATTACTTTGTTTATCTCCGGTGGCGTATTATCTGCATCGAGTATATAATTAATTACCGATCTTCTTCTGTCGTGAGGGCCATGTTTCAAGATCTTGATGATGGCATCATTAGTTTTGGGAGGCACTTGATTGTCGATAAGGCTCCATACTAAATACTTACCATTTCTTAGCCGCTCTTCGGGATCAACTAGTTGCCAATTTTCATCGTCAGGAGGATCCTGTAAATAATATTTCTCTATCCACTCGGTATACATCTCACTAGTAATATTAGGATTTTGGCTAGACATTATTGCTCTTATGATATTATCATAGCTATAGAAATGCTCGGATGCGTTATCAGTATAAGAAAAATAATCAATTAACATCTTTAATACATTAACCGGCGTGTGAGAACTCCTAAGTATTGGATATATTAAAGATGTATCTTCACGTGAGCGGCTGGAGCGCCGCTTCTCTTGATCTTTTTTTATGCCAACCTTTGCATATGCTTCGAAGCCGCCTTTTTGAATAAAGCCGGTACTTTCAAGTAGCTGATCGCTCTGTAAGATCTCTTGCCATAAATCAACATTGATATTTTGCATTTTTGGAAATGCCATTAACATCTCTGCTGTCGCTTTTCCACTAAAGATGATCTTGTATGCTATCGCATTCCTCTTATCAAGATAGCCGTACGGAACATCTTTCAAAGGCTTAAGAATAGTCTGAAAGATATATTTCATGACAGGCTCAGTATAATTATTTCTCTTTAGCACTTCGTCAAAGAAGTCAACCTTTTCTGCCGGCTGATAATCTTTTGTCAATTTCTTAAGAAGAAGAACATTCTGTGCGGCTTTAGTCATAGTTTCTTTGGCTGGATGTTCTCCTCCTATTTGTTGGGCTTTAGCGGCTAATATCGACATAATTTTACCATAGCTGTCGCCTAGTGCTATTCGCAAATCATGATCAGTTAATCCTTTATTATCCGCATCTACAGATAAGCCACCATCCTGCCCTCTCAACTCTGGGGAACCATTGACAAATCCAACCGACATTCTAGATTTTGGATATCTTTCCGTATCTTTAATTGAATAATCCATGACATAAAACAAGATAATATTCTCCTTATCTCTTGCGACATAAGAATAAAACAAGTTCTGCCCCCTTGTCTTGGTTGTGCACCACGTTGTATCTTTACCTGAAATATCACATGCAACAGATCCTGCTCTGGATATAGGCATCAACAATTCCCATCTGCCAACTTTACCTAGAAACTCAACATGGGATGGATTCTTCATTAGTGAGTCATACTGTGGATCCTCGGCACCTGTCACTTCATCAATATTTTGTAACATTCTTCTCAAGGAAGCAACTGTTGGGTATGTTTTAACTGATAGGTTTGTTGGCAGATCATTGCTCTTGATCAGTTGTTGATTTTTTGGATCTTTGAATTGAAGGACGTCATCAATGATATCTTCAATTGGCTCATGTCCTCTCACTTTCTTGATCCATGCCAAATCTGACAATGCTCTAACGCCCCTATCGAACGCTTCCTGATAATCTGGATTGTTCTTGAGCCACTCTTTCTCTTGCCTACCCTCCATCATGAAGTTTAATAACTCTTCAGTTATAATCTGTCTCAAATAGTTCTTTGAATATTTCACTTTTGTACCTCGTTTAGAAAGTTATCTCGCAGGATCCACCTGCACATGCTATTTCGCCTTGAAGATCAGTATTATCTTCTTCCTCATTAATTAGATCTAAATTGATCTCTTTGAGGCTTTTTAGCATATTTTCATACTGTTCTTTGGTACAATCTTCAAAAGGAGGCTGTTTATATGTATGTTCAGAATACGGCAAGACAGATAGTCCATTGTAGCATGTGCGGTTGTCCCACATCCATTGTCCTACCGTTTCCCATTCATCAGGCTTGATTGTTATCGTTGCTGATACGTTATGTGTATTTTGTCCATTTTGGTGCCCACCACGCACCCATTTAGTGCTTACAGTCTTAACACGCTCTAGTAACTCCACAGCACTCTCAGAACGTGTTATAGAGCCTTCTGGCGCCTTCTGTGGCACAGATATAACTGCTGTATCATGAGGGCTAAAATATTCATCTTCAACTAACTCTGGGTGGTTGGCTGCTAGATATCCATATATGGCTTCATTTTTTCCTACGCGGATTCTGCGTATATAATAGTCGTTATGCCACGCATGAATACCAGATGATGTACCCAAAGTCAGAGAGGTAGTGCCTGCTGGCTTTACACATGTAGCTCTTGCTGCTGGCTTAATGCCAATTTGCATTGCAACCCTTCTGTTCTCCATCTTTACTATCATTGATGCTTTGCTCATATCTAGATCCAACACTCTTCCAGAGGCAATTCCAGTCATTGATACGCCAATTAGAGCATCCTTCTCAGTGTGCCTTTGCCATACGGGACGTAAATAATGAAAATCAGTGTATCCGGCTTGGATAGTTCCTAAGAAGGCAGCGGCTTTTACTCTTTCTTCATAATCTTCTTGTGAGACAATATCAGATACATTAACCTCTGTAAGATTGCAGAATTGGTATGGACGTAGGGCAATCTCACAACATGGGTTAGTGCCCCAATCTTTGTCATTGGATAGATATATGCCCGGCTCTCCTGCGCCAGAAGCACGAACCCTCTCCCATACTTGCTTGAAGTAGTCTTCTGTAATTCTGTGTCTCAATAGGACAACTGAATTGTTAGCTCTTCCTCTTTGAGGGTTTGTCTCCCACCAATTACCTGTCTTAGATGCAATCATCTCGTCATCATCTGCGGAAAACAAAGATATAAGCGCTGCTCGTCTAATTCCACCTGCCAAGACTGCATCAGCAATATGACAAACAATGTCATGTACTTCAATTGTGGATAGTTTATCGCCATTATCTTTTGATTCTAGAATTCCCTCTACCTTCACAATACACTCTTTGAGCGGCTGTGGGCCGGGTGCTTTACCTCCGGAGGTTATAAGTTTGGCTCCTTTAGGGCGGATATCTGAAAAGTCAAAACGAAGTTTGGAAGTTCCCTTGAAGTAGGACATGATCAAAGCTTTAATTGAATCAGCCCACCCTTCAATACTGTCACTGATAAGAAACCTACGAGTTCTTTTTGCGCTTGGCTTATGAATTTCTGGTAATTTGTCGACATGATGTCTCTGCACAGAGAAACCTACACCTGTGCCTCCCAATAAAAGAAACATAGCTTCCCCAAAGGATCTCAAATCATCCATGGGCATGTAGGCACAATTAAATATCCTATTGGGGGATACCTCTATTGGCTTTCCTGCAAACTGCATTGATCTCATAGAAGGTAGTACCTTCTTTTCGTATACCATTTGGTATGCACTTCTTATTTCATCGGCAATCTGCGGATACTTTTTAATATGCATATTCATATTCCTAGTAACCAATTCATTCCAATTTTCTCTTCTCTTCTTATCATCAACATATCTGGCATATTTCATGTGAACAGTTATGTCAGACAGTATTTTACTTGCAACTTCCATACTCATTTCTCCTTATTTTTTATTTTTGTATTTCTTGTATAAGTCAGATTTATGCTCAGCTAATGATTTCTCTTCTATCTCCAACATTGTCTCTGATGACTCTGGTAGCACTGACATCTTTACATTACTCCAGTCAATCATAAGAGGGAATACGATGCCATCATGCCCGTTTCTATTCTTAGCTACGAACATGCGCCCTGTATTGCTAACCTTGTCTTGTGCTGTTCTTGAAACAGAACAGATAAAGTCTGCAACAAAGCACTTATTGAAAGCTTCTGATATAGCCTCCATTGTTACAACCTCGGCATTTAATCCTGAGCGGTTGGTTTGAGATGCTGTCCAGAGAGGACATTCATTAACCTGAGCGATTCCTCTGAGTTCTTCGTATATGTTCTCTAAGTCATGCCTCTTTTCACGTGTCAAACTCACTGGCTTCAGAAGATCGGCGTAATCTACAATAATCATGTCAGGTTCTATTCCTCTCTTCTTGAGCTTATCTAAGTGAGTCTTGATCGTTTGTGTCGATGCAGACTTAGTAGGGTATTCTTTAATTATAAGCGTACCTTGTAAATCGCTAATTTCTTCGTACACTTGTTCCTTAAAAGTATTCAAATCGCCTAAAGGTATGCCAGTAATACAAGAGTCATAGCGCCTTCCAATAACCTTGTCAGAAAGCTCCATAGTATAGTGTATTACAGTCCTTCCCTCTTTTACAGCCTTAGAGCCCAAGCAAGTAAGAACCATTGATTTTCCGGCACCTGTTGGCGCTACAACGACACCCAATTCACTTCTACCTAATCCGCCTGCTGTGATCGCATCAATCTCGTCCCAGCCAGTCGACTGAGGATTTCTAGCTCTGAGTGTATAGCGATCCTCAAAGTCTGTCAGATATTCATATCCTGCTTCATTGCTCATTCCCAACATCAAAGCATTGTTTATGACTTTGCTGATTTCATCGAACGATGAAGATTGCATAAGTCCTATAGTTTCCATTAAGGCGCCTTTTAACTTTTGCTTTCTACAGAAGTCTAGGCTAGTGTCCTTAATATACTCTGAATCATCTACATTATTCGAATGAATCCTAGAGAAGAAGTCCTTCACCTGTATTTGGAGCGCTTCATTCTCGTCATCCATCTCGGTACGAATTATAGAGATCATAGCTTTATAGGTTGGATGTACCTTGTACTTTAGTCTATAGTCTAAGATCCTCTTAACAAATACCTGCAAATAAGCTAGCTCAAAAAAGCTAGTATCTAACACCTCTGTGATCTGATCACAGTAAGCTCTATCTTCCAACATCAACTGCACCATTGACTCCTGAAAGTGTTTGCCAAACCTTGAAAAATCCTCTGGCATCTTTCTCATATTCATATTCCCTCCGTTTATAAATTTAAAATTGTATTATTCTTCTCATTGTTTGTTCCATCACATCCCACTTTAAAGAAACAAATCCATCTTCAGCCAACATAAGTCTGAATTCTGTCATATTATAATGCTTATCCCTTTCGTTCAAGCAGCTATCAACTTTTGATCTGTCCTGATAACTAATAGACGGCTGATACAGTTGCATTATTCGATAATTGTTGTGAATAATTTCCTCACTATCAATAACAGCCGATAGATACTTGCTTTTCGTATTCTCACTGATTTCCCTCGTCTTAGTAATTAGATCTTGGACACTATATTCTTCACTCTCAGATAGGAAAGGAAAGAATTTATTTACACGCCCAAAACCAACGCCGGGCACTCCCGGAAGGTTATCTGATTTGTCTCCTACGATGGCTCTAGCTAGTGCCATATTGACAGGATGTACATTAAGATCTTCAACAATCCTCTTTGTGTTTAAGATCTCCCATGGCTTCTTAGCAGGGCGACATAAAATTGTTGTATCATTGCAAAGTTGCATGAAGTCTTTATCATTAGATAAAATTACCTTATTCCAATCTTTGAGATGCTTAGATTGTACAATAGCTGATATTACATCATCAGCCTCTACTTCATCAAACATAAACTGGCATATTGGAAGATTATCTAGATAATCCAATAGTCTTGTCTGCTGCCATACCTTATTGTCCATCTCCTCTTCTTGCGAGAAGTCATAATTCATGTCTTTGGGAAGGTGTACAACTTTCCTGCCCATCTTATAATCTTTGTTGATTTGCCTCCTACGCCTAGAGCCACCACTTCCATCCCAAACAATAACAACATCGTCTGGTTGTGTTAACCTCATAGACTTTTGGAGACTCTTAAGAAAGCCTACACATCCACCTGCTGGGTTGCCATTTGTGGCGATTGATGGATCTCTAGCATAGCACCTAAAAAACATGTTAAGTGCATCAATTATTAATATCTTCTTCATGCTTACACCTCCCGAATGATGTCAAATGGCTCAACCCTAAGATCAGAAAACCAGTGTGGTATTTTAGATTCTGGATATCTCATTCTAGGCTTGCTAGCATAGAACTTACGATAGCTCTCTACAATATCTGCCGACTTGAAGTGATCTGGCATACACAATGGCAAGACAGTCTCATGCTGGAGAGGGAATAAAGAAGGATCATACAGATCCAACACCTTCTCTAAGACACCGGCGCATTTAT
>MDSZ01163671.1_pt1 | contig 10303 bp, 29 predicted proteins | sample 811201 | NCBI WGS metagenome assembly MDSZ01 (sample SAMN05326647, study PRJNA326480) | marine metagenome | isolation source: seawater | place: Indian Ocean: North | collected 2010 | reverse complement strand
TGACATTGCATCACAAAGAAGCAACAGCCAAGCGCTTCATTGAAAATTTTCACAAGCCAGACGGCCTTGATAAAAACACTAAGATGCGTTTTACTTTGGAGAATGATGACAAAGCCTCCATGTGGAGCACAAAGGAAATTTATGAAAAGATTTATCACGAAACTAGAATCCCGATTGTTTTCGATTACCATCACCATAGATTCTGCACAGGAGGACTCACAGAACGAGAAGCCCTCGAACTCGCAGCCTCAACTTGGCCAAAAGGAATCGACCCCGTTGTTCACGTCTCAGAGTCGAGAGCTGCTGAACAAGGCGACCCAAAAATTCGCCCACAAGCTCATTCAGATTTTATCAAAAAACAAGTAGATTCCTATGGACAAACGCATGACATAATGCTAGAATGTAAAAAGAAAGAATTAGCGTTACTCAAACTGAGGGAGGCTTATAATGGTTAGTTTTTGGGAAGCACTATTGCGCGGACTGTCTTTGAAAAAAAAGAAAAACCAAGATGAAAATCGGTGACTTAGTAATTAATGGCCAAGGTCATACGGGAATAGTAGTGGGCCTGGGCTACATGGGGAACATTCCAAATTATGATGAATGTCACTGGGTAAATCCAGACGTGCATGTAATGACTCCAAGCGGAAAAAGGCTGTGGAGTTTCAACGCGTTGAAAATTATCAGTGAAAGTTTTTAATTTATGGAAATTACAATAAGTGGCGCAACCCTTTGGGGGTATCCAAAAAGACTCTGGGACTTTACGAACAAACATTACCTGTGGACGACATTCATTTTGACTGTCGTCGCCGACTTTTGGGCAAACTGGTACAGCTATGCGATCGTTCACGATTGGATTGTTCTCCAGGCATTTTTAGGCTTTGCGCTTCCGTTTATCAATTTTCCAGCGATGTTGTATTTTTTTGAGCATGACTCATTAGTTGATAGGTTTAAGCTATGTGCTGTAGGTGCTTTCGCGATGATGTTCGGTTCCACTATTATGTTGTTAATGATTAGAGCCGGCTACGGTCTAGGGAGCAAAATGTGATTAAAGTCGGTGATTTAGTGAGATTCAAGGTTCACCACTATCACAAGTCATATGGGGTTGGGGTTGTCCTTAAGGAAATGAACCAGCTGCTACGGGACAAGCGCCATTGGGCGTTGTTTAATGGCGAGCGTATATTGGTTAGGCTTGATGAACTGGAGTTGATCAATGAAAATAGGTGATTTGGTTTCTTGGTACAGTTACTCAGATGCAGCTGCAGTACAGGATCAGGGAATCGTATGGAAGGAATCAGAGTGTCAGGTTTATATCAGATGGCAGTCTGGCGATGGTGACGGCTGGTTTACCCGAGGCCATCCAAGTATAGGAGTAATTAATTATGCAAATCGGTGATTTAGTGGCGCTTTCGGCGTATGGTAAAAAGGTGGAAAGAACCGGTTGGATCGAGCGTGATGATATTGGTGTAGTCATTGGTATAAAGAGAAGCTATTGGAATTCTTACGAGGTCCTGTGGAACAAGAGCCGTTGGGGACGATACCCAACCGCATGGAAACATGAAAAACACCTCGACCGCCGAGATTTAAAGTTCGTGAGAATCACCTAAATGTGTGAGAAAATTGTTGATGGTTTTACCGACGCGGTAATTTTAATCTCTTTTTCTCTTGGTGTGATGATCGTTACGCCAAAAATCGTTCACTACATGGTGAAGAAAAACGGCTTTTTTAGAGAATGAGCTATTGCTTTTTTTGCTGTTTTGTGTTATTATAATATAACATGAAATCTTGTGAGGAAGTAACAGTGATAAGAGATATTGATGGTAACGAGCTATTCCCTGGTGATTTAATCGAGCGTGTATATTGGGACAACTCCGCTCGTAAAAACAACAAGCTAGTTCTCCTGGACGCGAACTTAGAGATGTCGTGTTTTCACGGCAACTTTTTGCTGAAGGTTATGGCCCTCGGCGAAACACGACCGGGGTGGTTGTATTCAGATAGGGTTAGAAAGATATGAGTCTTAAAGAGGCATTTGAGAAAATAGCTACGACGAAACATGCTCTGACGACTTACGACAGAGAATTCTATAATTCACTTAAATCACAATTTGAAGAAAAAGGATTCTTGTCAGAGTCTCAAGAGTACCACTTAAATAGGATTGTGATCAAGTATGACCCAGAAGAAGTTAGAAAGAGAGAAGAGTGGTCGACAGCCTATTCTGACAATCATAGGCTCGTCGCCTTGCGCTGCGCAAATTACTACAATGTTCAGTACCCCAGGTATTTTGGGGACATAGTAGACAAGGTTCTTAGCTCACCTTCTGAACACGTTCTTTCACTTGTTGAGTATAACAAAATGTGCAACAACAAGTATGCAAAAAGGGTGCTGGCGGCTTACGCCTCGCCACCGAGATTCGAGGTTGGCAACTTTTTGCAGATTCGAGAGAACAACAGGTTGGATCTGGCGAACAAAGATGAATATACCGGATTCGAGCGACTTAACACACGCGGCCTGAGAAGCAGCCACTGCATGGTCGTAGAGGTAGACCCTAAACCAATTACGAGAGCAGCAAAGGGCGCTAGGCTTTACAAGGTGCTAGTTAATGGTATGGGAAAATTTATCTATGCCCACGAATCAGACCTTAAACTTGCAAGAGGGATTAATAAATGAAAAAGAAAGTTATCGAAGCAATCTCATTCCTGTATCAGGGAGAGAGAGTGGTAATCAAATCAAGCGCGAGAGGTAAATTTAAAGTTCCAGTTACAGAAACTATCCGCGGCCAGCTTAAGACAAGGAACAAGCTACTGACCGCCCGGGAGGTGGTCGAACACGAGGTAATAAAAAAGTGTGACCCAACACTATATTTGCAACGCGGTGAAAGGCTTAGAGTATATCCCGGCGGCGATCCCGGTTATTTGCCGGCTATTTCAGAAGGGATACTTACGAAGCACGATGAACGGTCTGCCTCGCCAAGATCCACTAAGCTAGGTAAGGACAACAAAGTCAACACCAAATTCACCACAGCCGACGATTCAATTTATAGTATGTACCGTTGGGATGAGTATGACTTTGCAGACGACTATGACGATTCTTGACACCCGTATCAGCCCGGGAGATCTTGTTTACACCCACCCACAGGATAACCCTGAACACATCAAGAGATTGCCATCTTATGCTCACCTGACACCATATCTTGTGTTGTCGGTTGATCATGGTACCCGGCCCACGTCAGAGACTTGGTTCAGACTAATGTCAACAAGCAGGGTTACAGGTGAAACAAGGATTGTTAAGCTGCCAGAGAACATGCTCTCGCTTTACGAGGAACTTTTATGAACGAAGTTTATAATTTGAGAATTGGTGACATGCTCTACAAGCATTCCGATGATGGTAGGTCTATCATGGGACTAGTGTATAAAACAACCCCAAAATACATATACTACGCAATTTGCGCAGGTTACGAAAAAGACAGAGGCTCCGACCCATTCGTCTCCACGGGACACAAAACAAAAAAAGAAAAAATTTACACAGCTGTCCACCAGGGGGATCTGTCTGTTAGCTATGCAAACGGTCTGTCGAAGCGAAGAAAGATAGAGGGCTTATGTTTTGCGGCCGATTAACAAGGGCGATATCGTGATTTACGGCGGACTACAAATGCCGTTGTTACCAACAGTCGTTGGGGTCGTGGTAAATATGTTCAAAAGAAGGGATCACATGGATGTTCTTGTACTCCTCCAGACTGGTGTCTTTTTACTTGACAGTCGCGATACATTTATGATACTGTAAGATTATGACTAGACAAAAAATTGATATTGGCGATCTTGTCGAATGTAATCTTGGCAAAAACGAGGACAAGGTTACAGGTGTTGTCCTGGAAAGAAAGTCAATAAACCCGAACTATGACACTGACCGCCCGTTTCATCCTGATGAATACCACTGCAAAGTTTTGATTCTAAATTCAACCCCAGCCAACGAGCAGCGCTGGATTCGTACCAAGTGGTTGAAATTATTGTCAAAATCTTCTTGACATTTTCATTAAACTCTGATATTATTATAATACAACAATGAAGGAATGTAAATGAGTCACCTAAAACAACACATTTATTTTATGACGAACGCAGAATTAATTGGCCTTGCTAAAAACAGGTTTATTGATGAGGAGGACCAAATCGCCATCGCCCAGCTTAGCTACCGGCGCGCCCACAATTATCTAATTGAAAATACGGGACTCAAGAAGGGAGCCAGAGATCTTCTATGGAATTATAAAGGTTATGCGAGAAAGTGTGAACTCATCAACAACGGTCACTATTTCAACGAGCCAGAAAAATACCATGAGCTTTACGACGGTTATGCCACTCAAATACGAAGCCGATCTCCATGGAGAATCCCACGTGTTTTTCTAGCACATTATCGTTGGCATTCACACGGCGCAACATCTCATACAGCCCAAACGGGAACACCACCTGAGATCATTGAGGATATTTATCACAAAGATGTCACCAATAGAAGGGCCTTGGACGCCCACGGCCCCTCAGGATACTACTACTCGGGCCCATCCAACACGGAGAGAATGATTATTGAAAACTCAAACACGCCGCTTGATTTGATCATAAAAATTTCAGCCGCGTCGCCCGACGAGAGAAACCGGAATCTTGCAATGAAAACTATGGCAAAACGCAGTTAAAATTGTTTGATTTTTGTGTTGACAAATCTAACCAATTATGGCATACTATTTATAGATAGACAATAGAAAACAGCAAATAACAAGGAGAAAACTCATGGCTGTTGATTTCGCTACATTTTCATCGGTAGTTGACCACGTAACTGCAATCCGCAAACCAGTATTGTTGCGTGGTCGACATGGCATCGGTAAGTCTACTGTCGTATACAAGTACGCTGAAGACAAGAACATGGAAGTGGTTGAACGTCGAGCGTCGCAAATGACCGAGGGTGATTTGGTTGGCCTTCCATCAATCAACAAGAATTCAACAAAATTCAACCCACCGGACTGGTTCAAGGCAGCTTGCGACCGGCCTGTGATTCTGTTCCTCGACGAAGTAGACAGGGCAACACTGGAAGTTCGTCAAGGGATCTTTGAACTTACAGATTCTCGCAAGCTCAACGGCCACCAGCTTCACGAGGACACACTTATCTTCGCTGCGGTAAACGGTGGCGATCACGGTAGTCAGTACCAAGTAGGGGAGATGGACCCAGCCGAGCTGGACCGCTGGACAGTATTTGATATTGAACCATCTGTCGAGGACTGGTTGAACTGGGCTTCTGACTCCAGCGTGTCGCCTGAAGTTTGGAACTTCATTAACCAGAATCGAGCGCACCTTGAACACAAGGACGACTTTGAGCCAAACAAGGTGTACCCGTCGCGACGATCATGGGAAAGACTTGACGAATGTTTGACCACCGCAGGGCTGCTGGAGGAGGCATCTCCGGCACTCTATAATCTTACGTCGGCGTTTGTAGGCTTCGAGGCCGCTGTCGCCTTTAACGATTTCGTGGCAAATTATGACCGCCAAGTTACCACGGACGACATCTTGGTCAAGGGTGATTTCACCAAGGTGGCTGATTTTGGTATCAATGACCATACTGCAATTATCGACAAGTTTGAGGCGGAAGAAGTTTTCAAAACACACCTCCCGCAAGATCAGGTCGACAATCTTGCAAGGTATTTTGTGATGCTGCCGTCAGAGGTCGCCATGAAACTATGGACAGTAATGGGGAAAGGGGAAGTTAACAACACTGTCAAGCTTCACCGCTCTGAGGTGGATGGAGAATCCGTCTCTAAGCACTTCGTCAGACTCATTAACGGCCCGGACTCAGAGTGATTTGAAGGAGAGACAAGATGTCTTCAAAAGAATTTGATCTCAATATGCACACTGCACGTCTTCTTATGGACGAGCCATTCTTCGCGGCAATCTCCCGCAGGATTGACAAACGCGCGTCAACCGCGATCCCGACTGCAGGGGTGATGGTTAATCCATCTACAGCGCAGTTCGAGATGTTGTATAACCCGTCATTCTTTGAGGACCTAACTGACCCAGAGCGCAGAGATGTCTTGAAGCATGAGTTTTACCATGTTCTATTTGAACACGTAACGAGTCGCATGCCAGAGGGTGTTAATATGCGCTTGTGGAACATTGCGACTGACCTGGCAATTAACTCTCACCTTCAAAACCTTCCGGAAGGTGGGTGTGTTCCGGGCCGTGAACCATTCGAGCACCTTCCTTCCGGCCGCTCGGCCGAGTGGTATTTGTCTGAGTTGCCACAACCTCCGGAGCGTCCAAAATCTAAGGGCGGAAAAGGCTCAGATGACGGGGAACAGGGCGACTCCGGTGACGGCGGCGCCGGCGCCTCCAGCCCAGAGGGAGATGGGTACCCAGACACTCTTGATGATCATTCTGGCTGGGGTCAGTGTGATCAGAGTGTGAAAGACATCGCTAAAGAGAGGCTGAAGGAGAACGTCCGCCGCGCAGCCGAAGAAGCCGCACGCTCGAATTCGTGGGGTACCGTATCTTCTTCTGTGAGGAAAGATATTATGAAGATGTTTGAGTCCAAGATTGATTGGAAAAAGCTGCTCAGGTACTTCGTAAAGACTTCGCAAAGGTCTAACAGGTCCTCCTCGATAAAGAGAATAAACAGAAGGTACGCCTATATTCACCCTGGTCGCAGAACTAACAGGACGGCTAGAGTTGCCGTGTCAATTGATCAGTCTGGTTCAGTTTCAGACGAAATGCTTGGAAAGTTTTTTGCAGAACTCAACAAGCTTTCTGACATTGCAGAGTTTGTAGTTGTTCCTTTTGATACGCAGGTTGATGAGTCTCTTGTGTATACTTGGAAGAAGGGCCAAAAGCGCCAACCTCAGCGCGAACTTCATGGAGGCACGTGCTTTGATGCACCCACCGACTATGTAAACGAGCACTCTTTTGACGGTCATATTGTCCTCACTGACTTGTGCGCGCCAAAACCAAAAGCCAGCAAGTGTCAGAGAATGTGGATGACAACCCCGGAACACGCTAAGCGACCTTATTTTTCAACCAACGAAAGGGTCGTTGTGATAGAATAAAATCCACCAGAGAGAGCGGATCATAGTAGGCGGCTCTGGTGGTGTCGGTTGGTCAATCTTTGTGCGCATATAAAGCAGCCGGCGGATTCTTGGATATTATAAAAGGTATTGGCGCGATTGCCTGTAACCGCGTCCATGTTCTTGACGAACCGATAGAGAGTCGGACGAGAGAGAAAGAAAATAAAATAAGACATAGGCTGGCGAAAGCCAAGGCGGTGAGGACAGCCTGGCCCAAGAATCTAATTTTGTTGATGTTTTTCATGTCTGTGGGATATATACAACATGGGGAATTTTCGAGAAGGCGACTTGGTGGCATGTTTCCTCACCAATACTAGTGTGGTGGAAGAGTTATTAATGTGGGGAATCGTCCTGGAGGTCACAGACACACTTGCAGACATCAGAGTGCTAGATAATACAGGTAATGAAAGTTGGTATCCGGCAAAACGCTGGGCCAAGATGCCAACAAAATTTGAAAAAAGACTTGACTTAGATGTCAAAACAGCGTAAAATAATTATATAATTAAAAAATTGGAGAAATAATGCTGGAATTTGTTTTGAACGTAGTTTGCCTGGCCTCAGCAATTTTTGTTGGGTCCGTCGCGTTTGATTATTGGAGAAAAAACAGGAGTTAATTTATGGCCGTTCTTTTATATTATGTCGCACTGCCGATTTTGATTGGCGTATGTTGTATGGGCTTGGCGAGTATATTCGATTGAAAAACAAAACGCTACAACGCCTGTTGATCGCGAATATTCCGATTCTTGAAGATGCCGCCACGCCAACCGAAAAATTGAAAGAAGGAACCCGCGCTGACGCAACATCGCTGGGTTATGCCTTTGATGAGAAACAGTTTCTTTCGGTGCTTGCTGAGTTGCACGAAAAACAATATATTTTTGTTTTCAGAAACGGTTTTGTTTCTTGGACAGAATTTGGAAAAAGGAAACTTTTAAAATGATCTACCATTTGGAATATAGGATAAATAATGGCCCAAAACAACACATTTACGCCATTAAAAAGATATGTGAGAAAAAACAGAAAGCTTTAACGGAACAATACGGTGAATCAATTAGATTTGGCAGAATGAGAATCGCCGCTCACAATGTAAGGTGAATACCAATATGTTTGAGAATGATACGGAGACAACGCACCAAACTGCAAAGAGAAGAGTGTATGCACAGAGTTTAAACATCTTGAGGCAGGTGGTTGACTCCTATATGCTAGGAGAGCTAGACGACCCTGTAGCATCTCACAGGCTGTGTACCTTGCTGGCCCTCGTCGCAGAAGGTAAAGTTACCAGTAGCCTAGATGAGCATACAGGTAAGATTAAATGGTCACTAAACGAGGATTACCGGCGGAAGATCGAAGAGACAATGGCGTCTTCAAAGATCGTCCGCGGACCTTGGGGCGGAAATTAAAGTTGAATGATTTTAATAAAATTCTTGACTTTTCAAAAAAAATTTGATATACTTTAAGTATGCAAAATGAAGGAAAAACTATGTTGCTAGAGACATTAAAGGGTGTTTTGATTTATTCGGACCAGCAGAGGATTCAGCAAATGACCAGAGATGAACTGCAAGACCACTTAGAACTTCGCGGCTTTGCCGTTTACGACGACGAACCTACTAGCCTTCTTCGAGAAACCGCTCTCGAAGACTTTGAATCGGAGCTACAATGCCAAGGGTAAGCTTTTCAAACGCTTCCGTCCGCCGCGTTGCAATGCAGATTATTGATTTTAGTGATCACCGACGCCGTGAGGTGCTTAGTAAACTAGACACTTCCACAAGAATCGCTGTGATCGAACGTGTCATTGAATTAAAAAACAAAAGGAAGATTAAAAATGGCAAGACCAGTAACTAATAGTGAGGTCGCCCTTGCTTGGGCAGAAGGAAGAGAAGCAACGAACCACAGAGGCTCTTTCGCAACGGACGGAAAAAAGATATTCTCATATTCCCTTCAAATTGGTGACACTTTGGTTGATGGTCGAAAGGTTGTGAAAGATTATACAGCCCGCGGCTCGCATGGTTTCAAGTCTCAAACAACCTCGTGCCATGTCGGCCTCTTGCGTTACATCCCCGGTTACTCTACAATCGTTGCTTGATTTACTTGGAATTTCTTTTTTTGAAGCTTTGGTCTACATCTTGACCGGGGTGTCTTTACTGTCGTTACTACTTGCGACAGACGAAAGTTGAACACGGCATGAAAGCTGGAGACTTGGTTAGCCTTTCTTCATATGGCACAAAGCGTGAATATAATTTGAAAATCCGCCGAAGTCAATCGGACAGGGTAGGTTTGGTTATCAAAACGCTTGGGCCTGAAAGGCGCTACGCGATACGCGTGCTTTGGCAGTCGACAAAGTACTCACCAGAGATGAAAGGATACCATCTCCGTCGCGAATTAAAATATGCAAAAATTCCTTAATTTTAACAGGAGGTAACACCATGAAGGTCGGTGATCTGGTAAGATATACCCCAGAGGGAAGAGTCCATGACAGGTGGGCGGACTGGTACGGCCTGGTGGTGCGACCCGACCCCCATTCTAATTTTCTGGTGGTAGTGAGGTGGAACAAGGATGACGGTGCCACGTTATCAATCAGAAAAAAGGATTTAACTGTAATCAATGAAAGTCGGTGATTTGGTAAAGGTTCGTTCTCATATCACGAGTAATGGAATACTATTAACTAAGACCATGCAAGGCATTCTTATCCACAATCACGGCGATGGCTATCACAATGTCGTGTTGGATAACGGTGTAAGAATTATGACCGCATATGCGAACCTGGAGGTGATCAGTGAAAGTCGGTGATCTGGTAAGGTGCAAGCACTACCACAACACGCTTAAAGATGTGAGGGGTGTTGTGGTAGCAGTTAAACCCCAACGCGGCCGCCCATTACGAGCGCATGTAATCTGGAATCATCCTCGCGTTCAAAATGACGAAGTCATGGACTGGGTTGATGACTTGGAGATTGTAAATGAAGATCGGTGACTTGGTGAGACACAACCATCCAGCCTGGACGTGTGGTGGAAGAATTGGTGTAATCGTGGCGACGGGAGACAAGTGGACCGGTTCGAGACTAAATCAGTTGTTCAATGTCTTGTGGCGCGATGGAACTATTGGAAAAAATGTTTGGGATTACGACTTAAAAATTGTAAAAAGTTCTTGACTTTCAGTAGTTTAGCTGCTATACTATAAGAGTAGAAACAATCAAGAAAGGTTATTTTCTATGGCTGGCAAAG
>MDSZ01065963.1_pt1 | contig 10303 bp, 10 predicted proteins | sample 811201 | NCBI WGS metagenome assembly MDSZ01 (sample SAMN05326647, study PRJNA326480) | marine metagenome | isolation source: seawater | place: Indian Ocean: North | collected 2010 | reverse complement strand
ACTGTGAGTGGCTTAATTACAAAACGATTAGGGTCGTTCCCTAAAGTGGGTGATATATTGGAATTAGGCTGTTATGAGCTGAGGGTGGAGCAGACTTTTCGCCTTCAGGTAGAACAGGCAAGATTGACGCGGCTTACGAAGCTTGGAATAGAGGATTCCGATAAAAGTTAGTTATTCCAATTCGGCTTTTCAGGAAGGGAGGCTTCAAATTCATTAAGTAGCGTTTTTTGGTAATCGCCGGAATATTTTCCGGAGAAAAATTTGGCAAGGCCTTCGTTATGCAGTTGCTCCCAGCTAGCTTCTTCACAACCTGGAATAATTGGGAAAAATAAAGCCTTATTAGCTTTTGCAGCTTTATAATCACCCGGGGCGTCACCGATCATGAGGATTTTATCCGGTTCATATTTGTCTTTGGCTGCCAATGACAAGTGTTCAGTCTTGGTTCCCATTTCCTGTCCTGCAATTAAGCGCACAAATTCTCTTAAGTTGTTTTCACTCCATTCGCGTTCCAGAGCTTCAGTGGGAGTCTGAGAGATGACGAAACAGTCAGCTAGGTTGTTCGCTTCTACAAGTGTATCGCGAACTAGTGGGAATGGTGGCACTCCATAGACAATATCCTTAACGGCGGTGTTTACTGCATTACTCCAAGACTGAACGGGTATTAATGGATCATTACCTCGAGCTACTTCGGCGTCTAGAGCGGTATTGCCTAGTTTGTTTTCGTTTTCCACCCATGCATTAAGAGCTGGGTATGATGGAATTACTGCTCCACGAGATTTGACATCTTCTCGATTAGATAACATTTCTAGTGCAAGTATAAGCGCATGGAATCGGTTACACCCGCGAGTTTTGGAGTACAGGTTTACAAAGATCCAGACCTCTCTTGCGTACTTACTGACGGATTGGAGCCCAAAGTGCTTGATAAACATCGGGGCAAAACACTCCTGATGTTTTATTTCCATTGAATCAAACACACATCCGTCAGAATCAATTCCTATAAAGAATTTCTTTGTAGGTATGAAATCCCGAAGAGCTTGCTCAGGGTCACTCAAAATTTTAGGCGTTGTAGGTTGTTGAAGAGACATCCCCACCTCGACCAGTCCAGTTGGTATGGAAAAATTCTCCCCTTGGGTGGTCAATGCGCTCGTAAGTGTGGGCTCCAAAATAATCCCTTTGAGCTTGAAGCAGATTTGCTGGTAGTTGCTCAGTTCGATAGCTGTCAAAAAATGCTAAGGCGGTGCTCATTGCCGGCACAGGAATTCCTCGTTTGGCTGCCACTGCTATTACATTCCGCCATCCTTTCTGGCTTTGGCGAATGGCTTTTTTAAAGAAATTATCCAATAATAAATTTTGGAGCCGTGGATGTTTGTCGTAAGCATCTTTAATTTTACCCAGAAATACACTACGAATAATACATCCACCTCTCCACATTAGTGCAATGTCTCCATAGTTTAGCTTCCAACCATATTCCTTTGCGGCCGCTCGCATAAGCATAAATCCTTGGGCATAGCTGACAATTTTAGAGGCATATAAGGCACAGCGTATGTCTTCAATAAACTTGTTTTTATCCCGGGCAATAACTGGTTTCGGGCCGCGGATTTTAGTTGATGCCTTTACTCTATCATCCTTTAAAGCAGAAATGCAGCGCGCAAAAACTGCTTCGGCAATAAGTGTCGTGGGCATTCCCAATTCGGCTGAATTAATGATGGTCCATTTTCCGGTTCCTTTTTGGCCGGCTGTGTCCAGGATTTTTTCAACTAAAGGTAGTCCATCAACATCCTTGTATCCAAGAATGTCACGGGTTATTTCTATGAGGTAGGAGTCGAGTTCGCTTTCGTTCCATTTTTTGAAGACTGAATGCATCTCGTCAGCACTGATTTCTAGTCCGTTCTTCATGAGGTTGTAGGCTTCACATATAAGTTGCATATCGCCATATTCGATTCCGTTGTGAACCATTTTTACGTAGTGGCCTGCGCCATCGTTGCCTACCCAGTTGCAGCAGGGAGATCCTCCATCAACTTTTGCCGATATAGACTGAAAAATTTCCTTAACATATGGCCATGCTGCCTCAGATCCGCCAGGCATAATGGAAGGGCCAGTTCGCGCCCCTTCTTCTCCTCCGGAAACACCCGTGCCTATATAAAGTAAATTGTGCGACTCAACGTATTGTGTTCTTCGGATAGTGTCTTCATAGAGAGAGTTGCCGCCATCTATAATGATGTCACCTGCCTCAAGATGAGGTATTAGTTGATCAATAAAATTATCAACGGGTTTGCCCGCCTTGATCAACATCATTATTCGACGAGGTTTTTTCAATTTTAATACCATTTCTGGTATGGAGTGGGCTCCAATGATATTTGTGTTTTTAGCCTCGTCTTCTAGAAATTCATCAACACGCTCGGCGGTTCGATTGTGTGCCACCACGGTAAAGCCGTGGTCATTCATATTAAGAATAAGGTTGCGGCCCATTACGGCTAATCCGATTAGTGCTATGTCTCCTTGAGGTTCCATTTCGATATGATATAAATTATTGTTATGGTTGATTCAATTCTGTTTGGAGTGGTGCGATAAATTTAAATTTTTAAAAATAATAACTTTATCTAGTCAAACTGAATTCTCTCATCGATTTCCAATGCTTTTTCTAGGCTGCTCCAGCCTGCATCGTTCATATTTTGGAATGCATGAAGATATAATATAACAACTTCACGGTCGTGTTTCTCTATTAGTGTGCCAATAGATTTATCCAACGCCTCTTCCGAAACATTTTCCGGGAGATCTTCTACAACACCGTCTTCATGTTCAATTTCTAGTGAATCAAGAAACTGCACGAGCATGTCTTTCTGGTGTTTTATCAGCCATCCGCGTATTAGTTGAGAAGCAACTTCTTCAAATGCTGGGCGCTTTAACGAGTCTATCATTAATTTGTGGCGGCCTATTTTTGGTTGGCTTTTGATAAATTGAGGTCGCATGCGCCTCAGTTTAGCTACTCCAACAAGGGTTGCCTCATAGACTTCCCGATTGTCTTGGGCCGAATCGGAAAGGATACGGTTACTTAAATCATCGGAAATAAATCCGAGAAGTTCGAATGAATTGAGCATATTGCGTATTTAGAAGGCTACTAGGGATATGCGATCTCTTTTTGAAAGCTTTTCGACTTCTTCACCATCCAATAGGAGGGTGCGATTGGCTTCAAAGGCAATTACTGAAATCCCGGCCTCGGCGCAGACTTTCAAAGTTTTTCCTCCGAGGCAAGGAATATCAAAACGTAAATCATGGCCTTCCTTAGCGACTTTCACTGCAACTGCACCTCCTCCGGGGCCAGCAAGTTCTCCTCCTCGAATCAGGCATGAGTCAGTCCCCTCAAATCCTTCTGCAGCTAAGGTAGTTCCATTTTTAACTACTACTGATTGCCCTATATCCAATTTACTTATCCCCTTGGCAATACCAATGCCAAAGTCGATATCTGCTTGTTGAATCTTAGTGATTTCCGGGCCTAGTCTAAATCCCGATCCCGGCATCGCCGGTTTCAGCCACGGCGTGCCTTCTATTAGTGTAATCCCCTCACTATTTAGTTCCTCTGCGATTGCGCTAAAAATAGTGTGGGCATTTTTTTCTTTTAGTGATGACAGTAATTTTATTGCCCGTAGGTCAGGTCGTAAATCAAACAGATTTTTTGGTGCGATTTGGCCTGCCATTACACACTGTGTTATATCATTTTTTTTAAAAAACTTTATTAATTTGGAGAGCTGTCCGACGCGAAGCCATTCCATTTCGTCAACTAAAGATTCTAAGTGCGGGTCTGTTTCCTTTTCAAATGCTGCTGCCACCAGATAATTAACTCCAGCAATACGCGCTTCTCTAGCCAGTACCAAAGGAAGAGAGCGATTTCCGGCTATTATGCCAAGTTTATTTGGAAGGCTATTCACCGATAGGAATTTAAATCAGGGGGCTCTCGGAACCAAGAAACAAAAAAGCCCCGTGTAACGGGGCTATAATTCATGATCGATAATATTTATTGTTCTAAATTTATGTTATCTATTTTGTTCATAAAAATGGCTAGAGTCCGTCGCAGCAACAGTTGTTCTGGAGTTAGATCTTCTCTTTTGTTTTGAACCAGAGGTTTCAGCATATTATTGGTTGCCTCTAAGCGTCCCAAGAATTGCTGGGATTGTTCTTCTAAAGTTCCATGATCTTTAATGGGGGTTGTTCGCATAAAAGTAGAGACCATAACCGTTAATTCCTCATCTAATTGACGGAGTGCGGTTTCATCATCTGCTGCCTCTGAAAATTCTGTGATTTTTTCTGCATGGTCGTCAAGGAACGTATCAAAGCTTGAACCAAGTTCATCGCTGGTAGCAACGCAGAACTGGTTAATCCAGATTTCGATCTTATCCTGAAGTCTATTGCTATACTTGGGTACCTGTGCTTTTGCCCATTCTGGAAGGGTGTCCAGATTTTCATCGAGTAACTCGGATGCATACTGTGCGACTATGTTGCCTTGGGTATCTAACTCACGCGCAACAACCTGACCGATTCTCTTTGCAATTTTTTCAGTGTCTTCAGCTTCATTTATTAGGTCCAAAATCATTTGAGCCTGATCGATTTGGTTGGTGTAACTGGTTACGTTAAATTGGGTGATGTCATTCACCATATTTCGCGACTTTGCCAGTTGGTTTGAAACACTGTTGAAAAATTTGGGGTCATTTACTTTAGCCAAGTATCCCTTAGAGTCTTTCATGACATCCATGCCTTTTGAGACAGCATTTTTGCCTTTTTCGCCATCTATCCATTTTAATTTCTCTTCGAACTTGGTGATGTGCTTGTTATATTTTTCATCTTTAAGATCTGGTATCTTCTCTATGTATCCTTTTGCGGTATTCCAATTATTGGATGTTACTCCAACAGTGTCGGCTATTTCCAGGGCAGTTCGAGTTGACTTTACCAGTACGGTGTTTAGCACAATCAGGTAAATCATTACTAAGGTAAACACTATCCATAGGGCGTAGGTTGTATTTTTTAGCGATTTTTGTGCCTTAGCAAGGGTATCGTTCACAAACTGATCGGATTGAGAGGTATTTGGATTTTCAGTGCTCATTGTTAGAAATTCTATTAATGGTTAATTACTTATTTTCGACAGTTTGTTCTTTGGATCTCGACTTCTTCGGAGCCTTTATAGAAGTCTGTTTTTCTCGAGCTTTACCATCATCCTTCGGCTTTTCCTTGGGTGTGTTATTATCTTGTTGTGTGCTAAAATCGCCTTTTGCGATTTCCAGAATAGCTGAGAGTAGGGTGAGGCTGGTTTGAACGTCACCTAACTTGCCGTCAGAAGTAGCGATATCTGGCTCGGTTTGTTGTATTTTCATAAGAGCGTCACTGGCTTTGCCTAGCTCGCTGACATGATCGGCAAACAGGTTAAGGAAGATCTTTTCGCTTTGTTCTTTGGAAAGTGCTGATAGCCGACTAACCAATGCTGCCTGTTTCTCTTTCGTAAGTTTTGGAAACATTTTGCGCAGTTTTTCATCACGATCGTTAATTGTTTTAACGAGTGTTTGGTCTAGTGCAAACTTTACCTTGTCAGGTATTCCATTAGTTAGGGCGTGTAATTCACCGGTGGCGCCTGCCATGATTTCATCTGCATGAGTTGCCAGCTCTGAAAACTTTTCACCGGCTTCTCCTTGGATATCTACAAGAATTTTTTTAGCCAAATCCTCGGCAGCTGGTTTAACGGTGTTTTCATATTCAATTTCGAAATCGGCTCTCATTTTGGCTGCGAATTCCTCATCGTTGCCAACAAAACCATCAAGCGTTTTGAAAGCTTTCTCTATATCCGGCTGCATTTCGCTGTAGACGGTCGTTAGGCCTTGTAGGTTTTCTAGTAATTGACCTTCGGTATCTGTTTGGAAACCTTCACCGAGTTCTTTCCATTTCTCGATTGAATCTATTGTAGTTTGTATATCCGAGGCAAATTCTCCTGTCTGATCCATAATCTCGCTTGATCGGTTCATCAGATTTTCGATGCGGCCTGAGTTTCGATTGTAGACCCCCATTGCAGTGTCAAGTTTCGGCTTGATGCCATTGAACGTCGACTGTACGTCCTTCGCCATTTCAATTGCTGGTTTGGCTTCGTTTAGGACGTTGTTGTAAATAATCCATGAGCCTAGAGCCAATAGTGATAATACACCAAAAAATAGCCCTCTTTTGAGAAGTTTAATTTTCCCCTGTAGCTCTTCAATCATTGCTAGTTTGTTTTCTATGCTATGGGAATCTTGAGGATCGTGTTCAGACATAATAATAATTGGGTACGTTGTTGACTTATATAAGTCGGGAGTGGCCTTATTCTCAACCTAGGCGATAAGCTGTCAATAACCTTTTTGTGACTGTCGATAATTTGGGTGTGTCATAAATTGAGACAGTTGACAGGAATGGCCGTGCAAACAATTATTTCAGAGTGATCACGATCATTTACCCCCGCAGCCCGCGGGAAAAAATGGCAGGCTGGGCATATTTGCCCAGATTCATCGACAAAATCAGACTTTTTGAAGCTGGAGAGCTTCACGAAGACTATCACCCTAACTACTTACATAAGGGCTTTGATTCCAAATGGCTGGAAACAGCCGGTTTGGAACCCGATGAGTTTGTGGAAGTAGTAAAAAACTTTCCAACTGATGGTCAGATCTGTGATTGGGTGAGGGAAAACGTGGAAGCGGATGATTCGGTAAAGGAGCTTTTCAATGATGCAGTGCTCAATTACGGGGCTGATGAGTCAAATAAAGAATTACGGGATCGCTTAATGATGCGTAAAGATGAGGCTGGGATGGGAGGACGAGACGATATTCAGTGTTTTGTGGATTTCATAGATGCCGATGAAGGTCGCTTATAGAGTAATCATAAAAATAAAAAGCGCCGGCTTCTAGAGCCGGCGCTTTTGTTTCATGTTAATTTTAGATTTTAATTTCTGGCACCACAAAGGGCTCACGATATTCGCGAGTGGTCAACTTGTTGGCTGCTTTGTGATTGGGGAAGGTTTCAGATTTTGTATCCATGTTAAGGACGGGTCCGAGTGTTAGTGGTGTAGCTTTTAAGTCTACTTCATTTTTATCCACTAAGTGTTCAACCATTCGATTAAATGCATCGCTGGCAGCCTCATATTTTTTGTCTACAAAATCCTTGATATCATTTGTTTTGGCAGTTTCACCAACACGGTAGCTTATATTTCCGGTGTGGCACAGTGCGCTGGAAAGGTGGCCTTCAAGGATTTCGGCATTCAGATCCCGCGGGTTACGAGTTCGAACGGCTTGAATGAAGTTTCCAAAATGGTCTCCCCCGCCTTTGAACTCCTTAATCATTTTATCGTCGTTGTTGTAAACCTGAACGGCTCCGTAGTTGCGAATGGCCGCCCAACCTTTTTCGCACTCTATATATACAGCTACGCTGCCACCACGATAAGTCGGCCGTTTACCGGAGCCTTTAACGTCTCCAAGACCACGCACTTCAAAGATAAGTGGTGCTGTTTCATATTCATGATAAATAATCTGTGTATTGGCAGTTTCTCCATCATCCTCGTAACCTAATCTGCCGCCTACGCTCCAAACTTTGGGGGATAGCTCCATTTCTCCTAGGAACCAGCGGGCTATATCCATTTGATGAATACCCTGATTTCCAAGATCTCCATTACCATAATCCCACATCCAGTGCCAATCGTAGTGAAGGCGCTCACGAGTAAGAGGTTTCTTGGGAGCCGGCCCTAGCCAGAGATTATAATCGACTTCGCGGGGAACTTCCTTCGTATCTGCAACATCACCAATACTCGGGCGCCGCTTATAGCATAATCCACGTGAGACTTTAATTTTCCCTAAATTTCCAGCCTGCACCCATTTGACGGCATCTTGAATGCATTTGCTGCTGCGGGCTTGGGTGCCGGTTTGGACGATCTTCTTATATTTGCGTGCAGCATTTACAAGTTGTCGGCCTTCCCAAACATTATGGCTCACCGGTTTTTCAACGTATACGTCTGCACCTGCTTGGATGGCCCATATGGAGGCTAAAGTGTGCCAGTGATTGGGGGTAGCTACAGTAACCACGTCTAACTTCTCTTTTTCAAGCATCTCCCGGATGTCTTGATAACCTTTGACCCCATGCTTTTTGGCGCCTGCTTCCATTACCTTGCTATCTACATCGCACAAGGCAGTCAGTTTTACGCCTTGCTCCCTTTTCTGCATATTATTGATGGAACTGATGTGGCTATTGCCACGGCCACGGAAACCAACGGTGGCACAGCGCAGGGTATCATTGGCTCCCTTGACTTGAGCCCAACTCTTGGCGGTCCAAGCTACAGTGGCTCCTGTATAGAGGGAGGTTTTAAGAAAATTACGACGGGTTTGTTTGTTCATAAATGATGTAGTTAAAGGTTAAAGTTATTTGCCTTTGGCTGCAACCCATTGCCGGTATTGAGCCTCAATTTTTTTTGCTTCGCCTTTTCCAGCGTGCCAGTAAAGGCGGTATTTGAAGGTGATTGATTGACCTTTTTTCAGGGAATAATTTCCTGCATTTGTGTCAGGTAACTTTTCGAAATGCCTTTTCCCAAAAATATTTGCACTGCAAAGACCATAAGATCTTGCGTGCCATCCAGTCGGATGGCGCGGGTTATCTGGATGGTCAAACATGGCAATTCCCAGGATTTTTCCTTCAACCAGGCCTGAATAATCTATCCATTTGGCTCTTTTGCCCCAGCAGTTAGCACCGGTGACTCCTTCACTGTTAAGCATATATCCTTCGGCCTTAACCTTGGCAGTACCATGCGGGGATACGCACATGGTATCTGGGACTCTGAACCCCATGCCGGCATCCTTGTCATCCATTAGGACGATGTCTCCTTCGGAAGCCTTGATGGCTATGACATAATCAATATTTCGGCCGTTTTTTCCGCTGGAAAAACTAATGATACGGCTGTCGGTGGCGATTATTTGGCCAGCTTTACTCACCCATTTATGTTTTGCATGTATAGACCCATCTTTTCCGCACTTTACCTGGGTGGCGATTTGTTTACCGCTTTTAGAGTTTTCTCCCCAGAAATCATGCACCCCACCATCTTTACCACTCTTAACATGCCGGTGACCCCAAAATACGCTGCGATGGTGCACGTGATCATTTGATTCACCCGGCAACGCTTTTTCCATCGGAAAACGGCGTGTCATCCCAGTTCCGTCTATCCATCTAACAGGGTACAAAGTCGGTTTGGGGAATCCCTCATAATGGTAACTGGTAAAGAGTTTGCCACCTATTTTAACGTCTATCCGGCCTTTGGCTTGGGAGAGAATAATCTCATCAGCAGAAATAAAAATACTTAAGAATGCCGAGATTACGGGTACGAGTAAGCCGGTGGATTTCATGGGTTAGTCGAATGCTAGTCCTCGTTATGACACGGTCAACGAAAATGTCATAAACTAGCTGCCCGGCCTGAAAACAGCCTCAGAATGCACCCATCCCTGGCGGCCAGTTATGTCTCGTGCCAGCAGCCAATTGCCGCGAATACGGTCAATTTCCACTTCGGTGCCATCAAACCACTTAAATTGATCCGGCGAAGCCTTTACTGGTCCAAAACGAGCGACGGTTTCACCATTGATGACAGCCCAATTGTCAGTTGAACGCTGATACCATGTGAAGGTGGTGATAAGAGAGAGAATAATGGCGGTAGCTCCCAGAAGAGGACGTATTATTGCTCCTCTTTTTTTCCAAGCAGGTTTTAAGTTAATAGCAGTTAGCCAGATGAGCCATGTAACAAGTGGAAGGCTGGCCAGAAGGGTCCATTCATTTAGAGTTAAAAACCCAGTCAGGCTCTGCCAGAGTCCGGGCTTTGGAGGAGAGCCGTTATGTACCTCATCTCGCGCCAACTTGAGATTATGTCGGGTATTCTCGTCCCGGGGACTCAGTAGGCGAGCTTGGCGATAATGGAAAATGGCTAGTCCCAGTTGATCATTATAGAAGGCGGCAGTCGCCAGATTGTAATGAAGTGGGGCAGAAACGATGCCTTTATCAATGTGTGTTTGGTAATTGGTTGTCGCTTGTCCAAAACGGCCGTCTTGAAAAGCAATGTTTCCCGCCTCAAATAAGGAGAGCGCGGGATCTTTGCCAAAGGATCCATTAACCCCCATCAGGAAGAATAAAAGTGTCGTGAAGATTTTCATCATCGTAAATCTCGAAGCACTCTATTCAGGTCCTTTAAAACCCGCTGGGTATCCATTTGCTCTGGAGAATTGGCAAATCGAACGAGCTCATCTTGTTCAAACAATTTTTCCAGAGATTT
>MDSZ01033504.1_pt1 | contig 10303 bp, 8 predicted proteins | sample 811201 | NCBI WGS metagenome assembly MDSZ01 (sample SAMN05326647, study PRJNA326480) | marine metagenome | isolation source: seawater | place: Indian Ocean: North | collected 2010 | reverse complement strand
TTTACAAATAAATCCATAATGTTGAATACTTTTGAATTTCTAAAATCTGGGCAATCCTCTTTAAATGTTGCGCCTAAAATTAAAATTTTCATATTTTTTCTAAATATTTTTTTTTGTTTAGATACATTTAAAATCTTGTTAACTACATGATCAGGAATTGAATTGTTAATTTTTCTACCTGCTAAAAGAATATTTGTTTTAATCCCAATTTTTTTTGCCTTATATGCTAAATAATATGGATCAACACCTATGCAATGGCCTCCAACTAAACCAGGAAAAAATGAGTTAAAATTCCACTTTGTTTGTGCTGCTTTAATAACTTCAATAGTATTAATGTTCAATTTCTCAAAAACTAAAGATAACTCATTAACAAAAGCGATATTTATATCTCTTTGAATATTTTCAATAATTTTTGCTGCTTCAGCAGTTTTTATATTTGGTGCTTTGTAAGTGCCAGCTGGAATTATTTTTTTATAAAGTTTATCAATTATATTAGCTGCATATATATTGGATCCACTTGTAATTTTAACAATATCTTTTATTTTTTTTGATGAAGCTCCTGGATTTATTCTTTCTGGACTATATCCTAAATAAAAATCTTTATTTACTCTTAGTTTACTTTTTTTTTCAATAATTTTTTTACAAATCTCCTCTGTGCAGCCTGGATAGACAGTCGACTCAAAAATCACAATTGAATTTTTAGATATTACTTTTGAAACTAAATAACATGCCTCTTTTAAATTTCTCAAATCTGGCTGATTATTTTTATATACAGGAGTTGGAACAGTTATAATGTATATATTACATATTTTTATGTCTTCATAGTTACTTGTAAATACTATCTTGTTGGTCTTTTTCAATTTAACCTCATTGGTCTTATCTAAACCTTTTTTTAAATCATTAACCCTTTCTTTGTTAATATCAAAACCAAAGACTTTAAATTTTCTTGAAAATTCAAATGCTAATGGAAGTCCAACATACCCTAATCCAATTATTGCTATCTTTTTTTTCATTTTTCTTTAATACATTCTATTGTGAATAATCCTGGAAAATTTTCTTTTAATACAAAATCTTTTTGCTGATACTCCTCTACTTCTACAATTTTTCTCATAAAGATATTTACTTCATTAAAAGTTAAGTAAGGGAACTTTCTTTTTGCTAAATTTAATTGACCTTTGTCGCTTAGATAGTTAACTAAATTTCTTTTGACCATTTTCAATTTATAAATAATTTTTTCTAAGCTTGGTGACATACTATTAAAATCATTTTGTAAATTTGCCTCTTCAGATAGTTTTTTTAAAATTAATTCCACAGAATTTTCATTTTCAACATTTTCAATATAATCTTTAATTAAGGTAAAGTTTTTTTTATATAATTCAGTATTTTGAAAACTTTCCTTTTTAAATTTTTCTAAATATTCAATTAATTCTGTATTATTATCGAATATTTCAGAAACAATTTTTGGTAATTTAAATTCTACCTCTGGATCTTTAAAATAATTTAATTGAATAGGCTTTACTCCCATTATGTATGCTTCGACAGATGTAGTGCAATTATTCTGAATGATTAAATCTGATGACAGTATCCAGCTATTAGTCGAAAAACCTGATGCTAATTTTATATTATCCATGTTTTTTATTAAATTAGCATAGACTGAAATTTCTTCTGCAGGGTGAACCAAAATCATTAATTTTTTTGAGGGGAAAGATTCGCTAAATAATTTAATAAATTCAAAAAAATTTTTTATGTTTTCTTCTTCATGTTTTATAGATCTTTTACAAACTTCCTTTGTCTCTTCAGTTCTTAATATTCCTTTATTTACTTGGGTATCGTACCAACTAATAACATTTTTTCTTTTTACGTAATTTACTTTGCCAAACTTAGTTGTTAACAAATAAAAATCTCCATGAATTTCTTTTATTCTTTTTATTTCATCCGAATAAAATTTTTTTGAATTTTTTTTAATGATATCAAATCGTGGATTACCTGTAATATGAAATTTTTTTTCAAATTCTGGAAATAAATTTGTTATGTCTGATTTATGATTTTTACCCCATGTAAAAAAATAATCTAAAAGCTCAAGACCCTCCTTAGTAATTCTTCTGTGAGTAAAATTTTTATTAAAACACATTAATCCTTCTTCATCTAAAAAAAATATTTTATGTCCTAATCCCCTTAATTTTTTAATTTCATCAAAATTTCTGAATAAACTTTTTGTAATAAAATTTCCTGATGGAATTTTATCATAAAATTCGTTAAATCTATTTTTTCTACCTATTGTAACTCTAAATCCTTTTGTAGACGCATGAATAGCAAAATAAATTCTTGCATAAAGCTCTCTTCTTTTGATTTCAATTGGTAAATAAATATTAGTTTTCATTTAATTTATATGAATTAAAAAAATTCTTTTTCCTATTTGTTTAATTTTCATAAGCTTTAAAATTTTGTATTCTTTTAAATTAATAAAATTATTTAGTGTCTTTTTTAAGGTAAAATAATTAAAATTACCTATCTTTTGATTAGAGTATTTTCTAAAACCTTTTTTGAGAGAAAGTATTTTGCCCATTAAAAATTTAATTAAATCTATTGGTTTTACTAGATCAAAATTAAAGGTCTTATCTAAATTTGTAAATTTTAGATAATTATTTAAATAATTTGAAATGATAATATGTGATTTTATTTTATCAATATTATAAATGACATTCTTTAAAACTTTATTTGAGCCTATTTTTTTTTTTGAAGATATTTCATTTTTATATATCGCATTTGATAATTCTTTCGCACTTTTATAATTTTTACTGATTGAAGAATAAAGTTTTTTTAATGGATCATTTTTAACGATAGGATCTAGTGATAAAGTTTTTTTTCTAAGTAAATATCCTTCAATACCTGTTGTACATCTGTTAAAAATTATGAATTTCGCAGATGATAGCCAAGGGTTTATATCATCGTCGTATACAACTTTGCAATTTGGCAAATTTTTAGTGATTTTAATCCAATCATCTGGATTTTCACTTGGATGAGGTCTTACAATTATATTAGTATTAATTTTTTTTTTTCTTATTTCCTCTGGTAGTTTTTTAAACTCTTTATATATAAATTTGCTATCTTTAAGATAACTCCCATATGCTTTTGGATAACGTCTTTTTTTTTTATCATTGAAATTTAAATTAGCAAATCTTGAAGTGATCAAAATAAATTTTCCGTATTTTTTTTTTATTTTCTGAATAGCATCTTTATGAAATTTTTCATATTCTGGTTTAAGCAATTCAAATCTAAGATTTCCTGTTAACAAATAGTTAGCTTTTTTTCTTTTTTTTAAAATCGTTTTTTTTTGTCTATTTCCGGTTAAAAAAAAACAATCTACATATTTTTCTAATCCTTTATCAAATTTTGCAGAAAAATATTGTTCATCATTCCTATATGTAATTGACTCTTCGTCGAACATAAAAATTTTATGCCCAGCTGCCTTCCATTTTTTTACTCTCGAAATTGAACCTTTAGACACTCCTTTTTCAATTATCAAGCCTCTGGGATAATCCAAAATTTTATTCCGGAATTCATTTTTTTCACCGATAATAATTTTAAGTTTTTTTTTGTTAAACTTTTTAAAAAGCTCTAAAATTAACAATAATCTTGAATTTAATTCTCTATTAGCATTTTCAACAATTATATAAATAAATGTCATAGTTTCATTTTTTCGTATACGATTTTAGATAGCTTTAAATCATCTGGGTAATCAATGTTTATACTTCTAATTTTAGACATTACAAAATACGAAGTTTTTGGAGGTATCAAAGTTTTATACTTTAATAATTTCTTACAGCATATTAAATAATATGCACCATTTGAAACATAAACATCACTTAATTCTTGTCTAGGTACATTAGTTTCATTGTTTAAATATGGATAGAGATATTTATCTTTTTTTTTTAAGACTTTAAGAGGATGTGGAAAAGTATTTTTTTCAACACTTATAACAGCATTAGCTTTGTCTTTTTGGAAAATGGATAAAATCTTTTTAAGATCACTTTTTTTCCTAAATGGAGATGTGCATTGTAAAATTAAAATATAGCAATTTTCTAATTTATGTTTCTTAATCATATCAAACAAGAGCTCTACTGTTCTTGTTTTAGAAGTTGATAATTTTTTATTTCGTAGATTCAATTCATTGCAATTATACTTTTTTGCAATTTTAAAAATTTTCTTATCGTCTGTAGATACAATAGTCTTATGAATAAGTTTACTAGATAAAGAAAATTTTATTGCTCTTTCTGCTAATGACTCCAATCCAATTTTTTGTAAATTTTTATTTTTGATTCTTTTTGAATTTTTCCTAGCTGGGATTATCGAAATAATTTTTTTTTTTAATATCATTAATTATTTCAAGTTTATCAAAATTTTTTTAATTCTAGAAAATATATTCTTTGCAGCATCTCCCTTTCCATATAGTGTGCTTTTTTTGTATTTTTTTTGCATTTGTTTTTTAATAAGATTGTGGATTTGCGAACTATCATAATCGCAATCAATTACATTTTTTGCTCTCTCTCTATTAACTTGTCTAGAGCCAATGTTTATAGCAGGAACACCAAGATATGAACTCTCTCTTATACCCGCGCTTGAATTTCCAACAATACATCTTGAAAATTTTAACAAAAATAAAAAGTTTTCTGGCGAAACATTTTTAATAAATAAAAATTTTTCTAATTTTAATTTTTCTCTTTTTTTTCTAATATATTTGGACAAAAATGAAGTGCCAGAGTCTGGATTTGGCCAAAACCAAATCACATTCAAATCAATTTTGAGGCATGCTTGCATTGTTTCATGGATCTGTTTGTTGCCGAGCCCATACTCATTAGTTACAGGATGTTGCATTACAATAATATAATCATTTCTCAAATCGATGTTATTACCAACTCCAACGAGCATAGATTTTATTTTTTTCATATTACTAAAACCTTTTTTTTCAATCTTTTTACATAAATCAATTGAAGGACAGCCAGAATAAAAAATATTCTTATTGGTATTTAATATATTCACCAATTTTTTGTACGATTTTTTTGTTGAAGGAAAATGAAAGTCAGATAAATGAGAAACAGCATATCTTACTTTTTGATCAATATTTCCTGAATCTTCCCCACCTTGTATATGTGCAATTTTAATATTTTGATATGAAGCAGCAATTGCAGCAGACAAAATTTCAAATCTATCAGCCATCAATAAAACAAGGTTTGGTTTAATTCTTTCAAAGCAAGATGAAAATTCTGAAACACCTATTCCAGTTGATTTTGCGTTAGATAATAAAGTCTGAGACTCTAATAACATATTTATAGTTTCAGTAATTTTAAAACCATCATTTTTGATTTCTTGGAATAAGTTTCCGTATTTTTCCAAGATAACACCAGAAGCTACAACAATTTGTAAAATAATATTTTTATCTCTTTTAAAAAGATAACAAAGTTCTTTAAATTTAGTGTAACTTGCTCTGTTAGTAATTACACAACATACCTTTTTTTTCATTTATATTTTTCCAAATTAAAAAAATTATTTCTACACTTTGCTTTGTAAGCATACTTTTTTTTTAAATTTAAGCATTCAAGAAATTTATTTTATTAATTAAATATATGGTTTAAACAAGATGTAAAAAAAAACAATATATTTTAATTTTTTATAGGTAGTTTGCTGATATTTTTGGTCAAATTGATGTTTGTAAGAAAGTCTAATTTAATTATATAACTTTAAGATGAAAAATATTTTAATTTTTGGAGCTGGATCAATTGGTAATCATATGAGTTTTGCGGCAACAAAATTAGGATTTAAAGTTTATATAACAGATATTAATCCAATAGCCCTTGATAGAATGAGAAGGAAAATTTATCCAAAAAGATATGGTAAATGGAATAAAAAAATTTCTCAGATTGAATTCAGTAAAATTTTAAGATTAAATAAAAGCTTCGACTTGATAATTATTGGAACACCCCCAAATACACACTTATCTATTCTTAAATTCTGTGAAAAAAATTTTAAATTTAAAAAAACTTTGATAGAAAAACCCTTGTGTGTATTTAATCAAAATTTTGATTTTCTTAAGAAGAAGAAAAAATACCAAATTTTTGTTGGCTATAATCACTCAGTTAGTCCATCATTTCAATATTTTTTAAAATATTTAAATAAAATAAATAAAAAAATTTTATCAATAGAAGTATTATGGAAAGAAGGATGGTCGGGTATTTTAGGAGCACATTTTTGGATGAAAAATGAGTTTGACAGTTATCTGGGTCAAACTAGATCTGGAGGAGGAGCATTGCATGAGCATTCTCATGGGCTTCATTTACTTATACTAATTTTAAAAAAATTGAAAATTGATTATTCAAAATTTATGATTTCAAAAAAAATATACTATAAAAATTATAAAAAGAAAAAATATGATATTTACACTTCTTTCACATCTGCTGTAAATAATGTATTAATAAAATATGAAACTGATCTTCTTAGTTTTCCATCTCAAAAAGAAATTATTATAAATTATAAAGACACATCCTTAAAATGGATTTGTAATATGAAAAATGGTAAAGATATGGTAATTAAAAGAAATACGAGGTTATCATCAATTAAGGAATTTAAAAAAACAAGATCAAGTGAATTTGAAAATGAATTAAAACATATTATGAGCTATAATAAAAAAAAAGATATATCCAACATAGACATCAAATATTCACTTGATGTTATGAGTCTAATTAAAAAAATTATATGAGTATAAATAAGAATTTTTTTAATGATTTATTTGTTTTAGACTTGGCAAACAATCATTTTGGGGATGTTAGTCATGCAAAAAAGATAATTAGTCAATTTTCAAAAATCATAAAAAAATATAAAATAAAATCTACCATTAAATTTCAATTTAGAGATCTTGATACATTTATTCATAAGAATTTTCTTAATAGTAATGAAAAATATGTAAGAAGATTTATTGATACGAAATTATCGGATAGCCAATTTCAATATTTAGTTAAATTTATAAAAAAAAATAAAATACTTACATCTTGCACACCTTTTGATGAAAATTCTGTCAGTAAAATTGAAAAAATGAAATTTGATATAATTAAGATTGCAAGTGTATCAGCAACAGATTTTAATTTACATGAGCGAGCAGTAAAAAATAATTTACCAAAAATTATTTCAACTGGGGGTGTTAAAATATTAGATATCGATAAAATTGTAAGTTTTTATAAAAAGAAAAACCAAACTTTTGCACTAATGCATTGTATATCTATTTATCCAACGGAGAATAAAGATCTACAAATCAATTTTATTAAAAATTTAGTTAACAGATATCGTGACGTTCCAATTGGTTGGTCCACTCATGAAAACCCAGAGGATTTTAGACCATCAACATTAGCTTACTCATGCGGTGCGAGGTTAATAGAAAAACATATTGGTATAGATTCAAAAAAATATAAGTTGAATAAATATTCAATAACCCCAAAAATATTTGATAATTGGTGTCAGAATTTTTTAGATACAAAAAAAATGCTTGGTAATAAAGAAAATAAGTCAATAAGTGGTGTTGAGAAAAAAACATTGAAAAGTCTTCAAAGAGGAGTTTATGCAAAAAAAGATATTAATAAAAATGAGTTACTAAAACTAAATAAGAATATTTACTTTGCATTTCCACTTCAAAAAAATCAATTAAGTTCAGCAGAGCTCAAAAATGATACAACTGCAATTGTAAAAATTAAGAAAGACAGCATACTTAGACTTAAGGATATCAAATACAATAAAGAACTTCTCCGAAAGTACAAAATTAAAGGCTTGGTTCACAAAGCAAAGGCTCTTTTAAATTATGCAAACATCCACATGAAAAATAGTTTTGACTTAGAAATATCTCATCACAACGGCATTGACAATTTTGAAAAAACAGGGTGTTTTTTATTCAATATAATTAACAGAGAATATGCTAAAAAATTAATTGTAATGTTACCTAAACAAAAACATCCTTTACATTTTCACAAAAAAAAATCTGAGAGTTTTATTATAAATTATGGCAATCTTACACTTTTTGATAATAAACAAAAATTTAAACTTTTACCAGGAGATGTAATTCATCTAAAAAAAAATTCTTGGCACAGATTTACAGCAGGGACTAAAGGATGTATTTTTGAAGAAATTTCAACTACCAGTCTTGCCGATGATTCTTTTTACTATCAAAATAAGATAAAAAAAAGAGAGAGAGATAAAAGAAAAACTTATATTAATAATTGGTACTCTTTAGAAAAGAAAAAAATTGTACAAGGATAAAAAAATATTAGCTATTGTCCCAGCTCGTGGTGGGAGTAAGGGTATAAAGCTTAAAAATCTTAAAAAAATAAAAAATAAAACATTAATTGAGTTAACATCAAGGTTTATTGATAAATTAAAATTTATCGACTTAAAAGTTTTATCAAGTGATCATAAAAAAATTATAGATCAGGGTAAAAAACTTAATTTTCAAATCGTCCATCGAAATAAAAAAAATTCTGGGGACTTAGTATCTGACTTTGAAATTATTCGAGAAGTTCTGCAGGAAATCAAAAAAAAAAAATTATTTTTTGATATATTAATTTATTTACAGCCTACTTCACCTATTAGAAGAATAAAACATTTAAAGAATTCTTTAGATATTTTGATTAAAAATGATTTAAACTCTGCTTGGTCTGTCACAAAAATTGATAAAAAATATCATCCTTTGAAGATCTTAAAAATTAGTAATAACAAATTAATGTTATTCTCAAACCATGGGAAAAAAGTTATAGCAAGACAACAACTTGAAGATATTTATATAAGAAATGGAATATTCTATATTTTTAAAACAAATGCGATTTTAAAAAACAAATCTATATATTTAAAAAAAACTTTGGCATCAAACACAAATTATGAGCATGTAAATATTGATGACCATAAGGATCTTGAAATAGCTCGTAAGTTGATAAAATAATTTATTATTTTAAATATCTTTTTAAAATATATCTATTTAAGGTACCTAAATTATTTTTATACTTGATATCCTTTTCATTCAGAAAAGATTTTTTTGGGGAAAAATAAGTATTAACAAGAGAATAACTTAATACCATTATTAGTCTATTTTTATTTATTGGTTCTAGGCCTCTATGAATCCCAAATGTATCTGCAATAATTGCTGAGCCAGCTTCCCCAGTAAAAGTAAAAATGTTTTCTTTATTAATTTGATTCTCGCCCATAACTTTTCTTGAAATTTTTTTTTCTAATTGTTTATTATGTGAATAGTATACATATTGATGAGGACCTGCATTAACATCAATATCTGACAAATACAAAAAAACTTTTGCAAAATTAAAATTATCTAAATCTCTGTGAAAATTTTGAGTTTTTTCAACTTTATTTTTTATGTTACTAAAAGACCACCAACAATTTACATAATCAAGTTTAAATGGTGCTTTGAAGTAACTTGATAAAGATTTAATGATAATTTCATCGTTTACTATATCAAATAAATAAGGGCATTTTGATGTGACAGCATTCTCGTAATAGCCTATCTCCATATCCTCAGGTTTTTCCTTAAGACTGTAAAGACTATTATTTTTATATTTTTCATAAAATATCTTATTATCTAAAAAGTAAGAAACTATCTCATTTTTATTATCTCTAAATGCTTTAATTAAAAAGGGATTTGTTGCTCCTTTGATCTCCAAATTTTTTGCATTAACATTTTCTAAATCTGCAAACCTTAATACTTCTTTATTGATGTTAGGATTCAACGTAATTATTATTTTTTTCTCTATTTTTCCTAAAAATCTTCTAAATTTAATTCTAACAAAATATTTTTGCACATAATGATAAAAAAAACCTTTTCTAAAACAGATCAAATAAAGATTTCTAAAAAAATCATAGTATCTCGTTTTTTTTAAAATCTGTTTGAAAAGTTTTATCATTTGACTTAGTTGAATTTTTAATAATTATAATCTTATATCAAATTTTGAAAAAAAAATAACTCTTTATGGTAATTTGGATAATTGGAAAAACTGGTTCAGGTAAGACTTTATTTGGTAAACAAATCTATAAAAAATTTTCTTTAAAAAAAAAATGTTTTTTTCTAGATGGAGATGATGTTCGAAATTATTTAAATAATGATTTGGGATATAGTTTAAATGATAGAAAAATAAACTCTTTACGTATTCAGAAACTTTGTAATTTTTTAGAAACAAAAGGTTTTTTTGTCATATGTTGTATACAATCATTATTTAAAACACATCAAAAAAAAAATAGAACTCTTTTTAAAAAATATTTA
>MDSZ01032317.1_pt1 | contig 10303 bp, 9 predicted proteins | sample 811201 | NCBI WGS metagenome assembly MDSZ01 (sample SAMN05326647, study PRJNA326480) | marine metagenome | isolation source: seawater | place: Indian Ocean: North | collected 2010 | reverse complement strand
TCTCAGCTGATTTAAAAAAATCAAGCAAAAGTTTTTTCGATAGAATAATTAATTCTGTTAATCTTATTCTAGATGACACTAATGAGAAGATGCCTAAAAATATATTTGTAATGGGCACAGGCTTAGATAAGTTAATAAATGAACAAGTTTCCTTACCAAAAGGTTTTAAAAAGATTTCAGAATTGAAATTGACTAATTATTCGTATAATCCTAAAAAGATGAAAATAAATGAGACCATTTCAGATACTCTTGAAAACAATATTCATTCAATATCATTAATTTTGTCGTCATGCGTATAAATTATAATTTTGCTTTTAAAGATTCAAAGCTAAGGCCTTGGCAAAGGCCTGCACCTCCTAATCTTTTACTTACAGATGCGACTTTTGAAAGGAAACTAAAATATATATATGACGGCTTTAATAGAAATTCTTATTTATTTTATCCCTCAACTTTGATATTAGCTTCAAGTATTGGAATTTATTTTTTTAGTCTATATCCAAAAGGTGTTTTAAAAGTTTTAGAAAATGATCATTTTCAATACGAGCAAATATCAAATAAAATTAATAATTTAGAGTCTTCAAAGAACAAATTTAAAAGTAACTTGCGGAATATAGAAGATTATTTTTCTCAACCAACTACATCATACTTATTTGCTTTTTATCTACAAAATTCTATTCCGAAAGGGATTAAGCTAGATAATTATTATTTCAGTGATAACGGATTTGATATTAGTGCTACTTCTTACAGTATTGATAGTCTTAATGAGTTTTTGACGTTAATCATTGAATCTCCAATTGTCATAAAAGACTCTGTAAATATTGCATTTTTAAATAGTAAGGAATCACCAGCTTCAACTAATAAGGATCAAGAAATTACTTTTAATATGACAATTTATGGAGAAACCAACAAAATAGATATAAAAAAACGCGAGAAATTGTACCAAGAAGCTCAAGCTAATGGTTTACTTAAAAAGTTAAAAAGATTTAATAATTTAAAAAATTTATTGAAACTCTAAAAAATTGGCTAATACAAATTTTAAAAAAATTTTTAATGAATTCTCTAAGAAAATTAGAGAGTTTGATTTTAATGTTTTACAAGAAAATTTTAGAAACTTCAAGATTGAAGATTTAAAAAATATTAATATCAGCAGATTAATATATGATATACGCAACTCAAAATATACCAAACCTGTTTTAGGGTTTTCTACCGCTTCCGTATTGACTATTTTATTTTTAATACCAAACATTATCTTAGTTAATAAATCTTTCAGAAAAGTAAGGCAATATAAAAATGAATCGATAAATCTAGAATCAAAAATTGAACTTCTAAAAATAAAAAAGACTAAATTTGAAGAGATAAATTTAATTATGAATAGTATAAATAAATCCTTCCTTAAAAAGGAAGATACAATTTTTATTGCTAATTTAATAAATCAAGCTGCAAAAAAATCTAATATCAGAATTCAATCTTTTTCCCCAATATTAAATTCGGATACTGCTAATTTATGTAAAGTTTCTACTAGCCAAAAAAATTCAAAACAATTTACCAAACAAAAAAAGAAATTATCCAAAAGTAAAAAAGGCTCTTTGCTTAATAAATATTACGAATTAACTTTTAGTTCGGATTATATGGATTCTGTTCAATTTCTAAGGGAAATTCAAGATTACGATGTTATGCTCTCTATTTATTGTTTAGAAGTTCAATCAGCTCAACTTAGCTTGCTTTCTGATATAAATACCGCTGATGATTCTGTCATTATTCCATTAAATAGCTTTGGATATCCAATAGGATCTTTAGAAGAAAACAAAAAAATAAATAACTCTCAAAATTTAGGAGATGTTATCACTAGAATTATTCTTTTAATTCCTTCATATTCAAGATAGATTTGTTTATTTTAATATTAATGCAATATAATTTATTTAGTTCAGTTGCAAATGCAGTAACTGCTTAAATTATTCAATAGATTCTTGCTTTTTTCTAAAATCTCAATTTTTAAAGCAATATCTTTTATTGCTTTTACAGGCATTACTTTTCCTGCGGCTTATCCTTTAGGTTACCTCTCTTCAGATAAAAATAATTTAATTGTCTTTCCCAAATCCAATAAAAATTTAATTTTAAAAAATATAGCTTCCTCTAAAGATAATTCTTTAATTACAAGAGATAATATTTATATATCAAGCTCAACAATTAAAAATCCTAATTTGTTGAACATTAATGGACCAAATGTATCATTAATTTTTAAACAGGCAAAAGCTAAGGAAATATTTGAATACTTAGCAGATATTGGAAATTTTGGTTTTGTTTGGGTTAAAAATACTCCTAATAAAGAATCAGATATTGATAATCAAAGACTCATATCCATGGACTTAAAAAATGTGACTTACCAAAAGGCTTTTAATTCACTTTTATTAGCGAGTGGTCTTCAAGCTAAGTTACATAATAATGTTCTTTATATAGGTCCAAATGTAAGAAATACAGTTTTCACTACAAGATCCACTGATGTATACCAACTAAACCAAATAAGTGCTAGTTCAGCTGCCGACTATTTAGCTAACTTAGGAGCAAGTGTTACAAAGACATTTACTATTACGACTTCAGTAACTTCTGGAGCTTCTCAATCACAATCTGTCCAAGGAGCTTCGACTTCTGCAACTACCACTGATCAATCTGAGACTTCAGTTAAAGTATATGGTGCAACTATTGGTCCTTTAGTGGGTTTGGTAGCAACCACTGATGAACGTCTTCAAACTGTTACGATGGTTGGTGATCAATATTTGATTGATTTAGCAACTGGATTTCTCTCAAAGTTAGATATTAAACAAAAACAGGTTGCTTTAAGTGTGAAGGTATTAGATGTAAATCTTTCTGATAAAAATTCCTCTCTTAAGGATTTTGGGACGTCATTTGATGATGCTTTTATTATCGGTAACCAAGGAAAAATAAAGTCTGCTTTTGGAACTTACTTGCCAACTTTCCCAGATGCGGGCGGATCCGCCGATGTAAATCCAGGATCGACATTTAAAAATAATTCTTTTTTTGGTTTACTTGAGGCTAGTATAGAAAATGGTTCAACAAAAGTTTTAGCAAGTCCTACTCTCCTCTTGAGTGAGTCATCTGGAGATGCAGGCGATGGAAATAATATTGGAAGAAAGAGTGGTAATGAAGGATTCATAGAGATCGGCGATAAAGTACCTGTAGATGCAACCAAGAATGATGGAGGTTCTTGTTCTTATAGTTTTGAAACAGTGGGTATTAAATTGGGAGCAAAAATTCTTGGTATTGATCAGAGTAATAATGTTACTTTCACAATGACTCCAATAGTTACAGGAATATCAGGAAGTTTTAACATAGTTGGCTGTGGTGCAGTTTCTAAGATTAATAATAGAAGACTTGATACTGGCGCGATTAGGATAAAAGATGGTGAAACTTTAGTTCTGACTGGAGTTATCCAAGAAACTGATATTGATACAACTTATAAATACCCCTTATTAGGTGATATTCCTTTATTAGGTGCTATCTTTAGATCTAACCAAAAAACTAATGAAAAAAGAGAATTAATCATTTTAGTAACTCCAAAAGTCTTAGACGAAAATTCAAATACTTTATCTACTTATGATCTTGAATTCCAAAGTGAAGATTCTAAAGTTCTTTTAAATAAATAGGCTCTTATTTAAATCTTAAGAAGATTATTATCTTATATTTATACAGTTTGACTCTGCTCCTTTAGAGATCGCACCTAACCAATTTTGGCCAAATTTATTTTTAGAACTTTCACAAAAATTATTGTAAAGAGAAATAGCATCTATTACTAAAGTTCCTGTTCCAGATTTACTTCTTGTGAATTGATTATATTCATTAATAATATCTGCATAATTTCCCTCATTTATCCCTGCACATGGTTGACCATTGGAAGCAGTATTTAATTCAGGTTTCCATGCACTTAAAATTACAAGCTGTCCTACATATTCTGATTCCAAGGTTTTGCAGATATCATTCCATGGATTGATTGAGGACTGAACATTAGATTTTAAATTATCTAAATAACTTATAGCTGTAATCTTATTTGTGTTTGTAAGTTCTTCAGGACCATCATCAAAGAGATAAGTTGATGAGCCATTATTAGCGATTATTTGAATATACATTTTGTCTTCTTCGTTAGATGAAGGTAATTTATTAATATGTTGTTTTAATGAGGAAATTACATACTCAAATAAATTTTTGCCATTGATTTGAGGAGATATAAATTCTGGATTTTTAATGGATTCCCAGTTACCGTTAATAATGTTTCCATTGTAATGAAGATAGTTTTCGTTCATGAAAAATGAGTTATCAATTAGGTAAGTTACTTTATTTGACTTAAGACAAATTCCAATCCAACAACATTCTCCACCTATGCAAGATGGCAAATTATTTAAAGAATTTATATTCTGTTGAATATTATTAATGAGATTTTCATCTTGAATTGAGCTAAAGCCTCCAACTGATGCAATGGATCTTATTTCATTAGTATCTATCCCAACTTGTGAGTCGGCGGCTTCAATTTGTATTTCTAGAGCTTTTTTGTACTCGTCTACACAGATTGAGACCCCTTTAACTGTCTTTATTTCTCCCCAACTATTAGGACATATAATTTTTTTATATTTAGTAGATTGAGTTATGCCATCTAGTAGTACACTTTCTTGAAACTGTAAATATGAAGGCGAAACATAATATCCTTTTTCATTATATTGAGGTCCATATCTAACAAGAGCATAAGGACCTTTTTCAACAGATAAACTAGGCCTTAATGAGTAAACTATAGGACATTCAATTTGGTTTAAATTAAGTAGATCTCCTTTAGGTATATAGTCACTTTTAACTAACGCTTGATCTGGGAGTCTTATACCAAAAATAAATTCTCCATCTTGAGGGAAGGTACATTTTTTATTTTGATCTATTATTTCTGATTCATCCTCAATAATTCTTTTACTAGCTTTTACTTCATCTAAAATGAAGTCTAAAGTATCATTGATTCTTCCATTGATACCCATTTGAGTTTCATCAATTTTGTTTCCTTTTAAAGCGATTTGTAATAAAGAATATCCTATCCCAATAGCAGTTATTGATATTGATCCTGCAATAATCAGTTCAATAATAGAAAATCCATTTTTTTTAAATTTGCTCATTTCACTTTAGGTTAAGATACTTGGCACTTATTTCTACTCAGGATATTTTTTTGATCAATTTGGCTAATTTCCATTTTATCTTCTACCCAATTTTTATCAGTAAATTTTCCTTTTATTATATGTCCTGTAGGTGATTGTATTACGAGGCAGTTAAGTATTTTTGCACCAAAAGAATGATGGCTTGACCCAATAACAATAATGATGGAATTACTGGAACTTATTCTTCCATTAGGAGTAATAAGAAAATTTTCACTTGCAATTTGAAAAATATTATTACTAATACTGGGAGCTAAAGATCTTATTGTATTAGACCCATCATTACATGTCACTGTAAAACCATAGTAATTTTTATCTCTTTTAACGCCATTATGAGAAATGGAATTTACATTAACAAGGCAACTAGAACCCCATCTTCTAGCATCTAGTCTGACGACTCTAAAATATTCTCGAAGTTCCCTAGTGTATGAATTAACTTCTTCAGTCTTAATCCAATTAAGAAAACTTGGTAATATTAATCCAGAAAAAGTACTGATCATTCCGACAACTATAATTAATTCTACGAGCGTAAATCCAAAATTAATATTTTTATTTTTTTTATTGTTTTTGAATATCATCTTAAATTATTTGTTCACACCAACTATGAGCTTCTGGACTAATATCGATACTTATCCAATGCTCATTTTTATTCCCCCATTCAACTTTGTAGTCAATTCTCGCGATCGAATTATTAAGGTATTCATCATCAATTGGACTTGATATTTTCAGTTGTCTTGTGATTAATATATTTTTACCAGTAAATACTTTGCCTCTTTCAGGACCTGGCCGCCATTTTTGAACAAATTCATTTACGTTGGGTAAATTAATTATTTTTTGAGAAAAGTCTTTACATTCATTTTCAGTAATTATATATTTTTTATTGTCTAAGTTATAGTTTGTACTCCAAAAATCAAGCTTCAATCTTTCTATATCTCTTTCAATTTCTTTATTAATAGATCTGATTAGGTTGGCAGAATATAGTGTACTTAATCTTAATGAAGAAAAATAGAATCCATATGTAATAATTCCAGCTAATAATGTCAGACTCAAAATCGCATCGACTAAGCCAAAACCATTATCTTTTTTCGAAAGATGATTTTTACTAGATAATAATTTCACAAAATTCACCATTGTTTCATTAGTTCATCTTAAATTCCCTTAAAGAGTCCCATAGGATAATTGATTTGCCTCGATAGTATTTGACTCCCCAATTAAAATCATTACCGTGCCATGAGACTAATTTATCAATAAAATCTTTTGAAAATTTCCAGTTTTTTTCCCCAATATTATCAAAACATAAATTTTTTACCCATGTAGCTCCTGAAAAATTTCTTACGTAATTCTGATTTTTAGTTTGTACTTTGATATCGAATGCGGAAAGCCATGAGCTTGTTCTTGCATTTCCTTCAAGATTATTACCGAGATTAATATTGTTGAAATTATTTTTTGGATTTAAAATTGCGAATGAATATGGATAAGAATTTTGAAGATTTTTATTATTCAGACTGTTGATATTAATAGTATTGAAAGACCTTAAATGATAATCAGAATTACTGTGATCGTAGATCAAAAATACGTTATTTGTATTTGGATCTAGTTCAGAATTACCCGGAAATGGACTTGATTTTTTGCCGATACCGATTATTTCTAAATTATTAGTTGAATTATTATCACTACCATAAGGAATCAATGTAAGGTCAGAATTTAAAATTAGATTCGTTGTTTGATCCCTCAAAGATGTTCCTTCCGTATTTAATATATATCCATATGAACCACGTGAAGTAACAATTAAACCTAAGTTATTGGAAAAATTTTCTTTATTATTTATTTGAATCCAATTGCTGTTTTGAATTACTGAAAGAAAAGTTGCTTTTGGGCCATAAACAAAAGCCCCAAATTCGGAATTTATCAATCCTCCTGTGTTGTCAATTAAAAAACTATGTCCTGGGAGTAGATTATTGTTTAATGGGAAATTTTTACTATAAGCAAATCTTTTATTGAGTTTTATCCCTCCATTAATACTATCTTTATTACATATTAGTTTGTTCTCGCTCGACTCACTTTTTTGTTTCAAAAGTATTGTAAGGTTTTCTGGTTTGCCAGAGCCACAAGGTTCATCTTCATTTCTATGGCAAAATTCTCCTCCATTACTTATGTCAATATCCCCCATAATTTCTAAAATTATTTTTTTATTATCTGATGTCTTAACTTCAAATTTTGAATCAGGACCCCTAACAAAAAGTGAATAAATCCTAAAGGTCTTTTGATTTAATTTTTCTGAATTTACTTTACATTTTGAGTTATTTTTAATGTAGTTTTCTTTTGTACAAATTAAAGTTCCAATATCCTCAACATTTTTCAGTCTAGGTTGTTTTGGTAATGCTAATGGCTGAATCCAAATGCCGCCATTTCCATCTTTAGGGAATGAAGAGTTTGAAGTTCTTGCTTCTTCTACAAAATTTATACAATCCTGTTTATTAGAGATATTCATTCTCCAAATAATTGATCCTTTAGCAGAATTACTTGGGGTGATATTTAAATTCCCTAAAAATAAGGAGCCATCTTTATCTGAATTTTTTTCACCAACTGATATAAAACCAAATCCCGATTCAGAAGTTTCACTATTAACTTGTATATTTACCCGTAATTTATTTGAGGCTGATTTAATAGAACTGTTTTTGGCTTCTGATGAACCTTCTATTAATATTGAATTAATGCCATATTCTTCTGTTCCTATGTATTTACTTGAAATAATATTAAATTTTTGATTGAACGCTCCTTCTGAAGTTTCCATTGAATTTCTTATGTAATTAGATTCCTTATATAAATCACTGACAATATTCTGCTCTTGATCCCAAGAAAAATTACTATTAGACACACATAATGGAGCTTTTTGTCTTCCATTACAATTCTCTTCCCCATCGCACCAATAATCATCTGCCCAAAATTCATTTGATGGGTTCGCTATTCTTGTTTCTTCACATTCATTAGATTTTTCTGAGCAATTATTTACAAGCCAAAAATAGTTAAATAAACGTCCTTTTGTATTATCGTTAAATAGCGCTCTTAGCCTAGTAATTCCAGAATATGAAGCCGCTTTTGCTAATAATTCCTGTTTATTTATTTTTGATCCAGATAAGCTAAGAGTTGAAGATGCAATAAGACCAGTTACTCCAATTGCAATTCCTATCCCTAAAATTAATATTTGAGGTATCGCAAAACCTTTATTGTTAGTATTATTTATTTTTTTTTTCTAAGGTATAAATCATTGAAAATTTAAATAGATTATTGTTTGTATATATTTAAGTTTTAAGTTTTAATCTTTTATATTTTTTAGCAAGCTCTAAAAGTAGTTTTTGGACCTGGGTCATTTGATTTATGTTCGTACACTTCAGAAGTTGCTTCAAGAGGGTTATAGCAACCCATTACAGCAGAACCATTACGAAGGTAAGCCCCTCCGGTAGGGTTTGCTCTCACTTGAAATAGATCTGTTGTCTGTCCTGATACGGATGTAGCATCTTCTGTTTTCTGGAATTCAATAAAATAATTTCCAGTGGTAGTGTAGAAGGAAGTAACTCCAGCTCCATTTACAGGTCCAACTGCAGGAGGATTCACTTTGCAAACCGCTCCCCCACGTGAAATTATGTCAGCGGGAGTTGCGGTACATTGTTGAAATCTTGCATATTCAGATAACTCCAAGGCATCTGTTGGTAAATCTCCATATTCTGTTTGAAATGCTGTGGCACCTTTTACTAAGGCAGATACAATACCAGTTGCCTCTTTCTGTTTAGCTTTATCAGCGGCTGTCATGAATTGTGGTATTGCTATTGATGATAGTATTCCAATCATCATCACAACAACTATAAGTTCTACTAAAGTAAAACCTTCATCCTTTAAAGATTCTAAATTAGAAAGATTTTTAATTTTATCTAATCTTATTGTTGGGCTCAACAGACCAGGACTGGAAGATTTGGTCATTTTAATTTTGTAAAAATGTTTAATATAATCTTACTAATTATTCTAAAACCTGACAATATTAAGCATATTATTAATCGTTTAATCTTGATTTTTTAATGAAAAAAATAATAATCTTAATTTATTAAACTTTAAAAGAATGTACATTTCTCTAAATAAAAAAAAGAAATTATTATCTTTGAAAAATATTATTAAGTTAAGACAACTAGGATTCTCGACTACCGAAATGATTGTTGTATTTACGGTAGTTGGAATCTTGGCAACCATGGTTGTACCCAATTTTGGTCCTGCTTTGGAATTTGTTGAAGTTCTCATTGCAGAGAAATATTTATTAGGCGCTGTTAAAGAGTGTCAAGTTGGAATCGTTAATGGCGAGATTGATCCTCAATATTCTTTTCCTAATCAAGATGTTGGTTTAGGGATTTTTAAAAATAATAAATTTGTTTTTTCACACACTGGTATACCAGGGGACTGTTATCCTGATTCGGGTGGAAATAGATTACGAGTTACTAGGATTAATCCCGATAGTGGTATAGAAAAATATTCTTTAATAATTAATGTATCTTCTGGTGAAAAAAGTTTTGAAGGCAACATACCAGCATGGCTTGATTGGTGGAGTGGTAAATTTTCACCAATCATTTAGACAAAGTTTTTATAAACAATCTATCAATCTTATATTTATACTCTTTGCTATTAAAGCCATATTTGAATAAAGAGATATCTCATCACCAATAAGAATTCTTGAATTTAGCATCAATATAAAATCTCTTATGCATTCAAAATTAATTTCTAGTTTGGAAATATTTTTATTTCTGATAATATCTTTTTTCTTAAGTTTATGAATTCCAGACTCGATTAATTTATGTGAAGCAATATTTGGCACTCTTTTACCGATTCTATATTTTTCTTGCCATAAAGAAATTAATCCGTATGTATCGCTAATTAAAAGTAGTTGTGTTTCTCCTTTTTGCGCTGACTCTGATATGTATTTCTCATATAGAAAATCCATATATTCATTTGCGTTATTCCATTTATTATGACTTTCTTTAACTAGACTATTAAAAGGTAATTCTCCACCCATCCATTTTTTACTTCCGCCTCTTAAGTGTATAACATCATATTTTTTA
>MDSZ01209729.1_pt1 | contig 10305 bp, 7 predicted proteins | sample 811201 | NCBI WGS metagenome assembly MDSZ01 (sample SAMN05326647, study PRJNA326480) | marine metagenome | isolation source: seawater | place: Indian Ocean: North | collected 2010 | reverse complement strand
GTTATAATAGTTTCGGAGGCTAGAGGTGGATGCTGCTTGAACCCGACCAGATCTTAACGGAAGCAGTCGTAAAGACAGTTTTTCAGGTTCTAGTCTCCTAAAAATAAATGACTGATAAATCGAAAGTGCTAGCTCTTAAATACAGACCAGTGGTCTTTGAGGATTTGATTGGGCAAGATGTGGTTAAGGAGACTATCGTTAATTCTATTAAAGAAAATAAAATCCCAAATGCTTATTTATTTACAGGTATAAGAGGAGTAGGAAAAACAACAACTGCACGTATTATCGCCAAAGCTCTTAATTGCAAAAATGGAATTGACAAACTTTGTATCAATGAAATGTGTGAGAACTGTAATTCAATTTCAAATTCAAATCATATTGATGTGCTTGAAATGGATGCGGCAAGCAAGACTGGCGTTGATGATGTAAGAGATCTAATTGAGTTTTCAAGATACGGACCATCAATAGCAAAATACAAAATATTTATTATTGATGAGGTTCATATGCTGAGTAAGCAAGCTTTCAACGCATTATTGAAAACTTTGGAGGAGCCTCCACAGTATGAGAATGGGGGAAGTCTCAAATTTATTTTTGCAACAACAGAAATTAAAAAAATACCAGTTACAGTAGTTTCTAGATGTCAGCGATTTGATCTATCAAGAGTAAAATCTAATGAACTATTTAATTTTTTAAAAAAAATAAAAGATCTAGAAAAAGGTAAAATAAATGATGATGCAATGAAACTAATAGTAAGAATATCTGAGGGATCTGTCAGAGATGCACTTTCATTACTTGATAGAGCAATAATTTCAAATGATAAAAATTTGGAATTAGATTTGAGTCATGCTCAAAAATTATTTGGTTATTTTGATAAAAGTATTTTGATTAAAATCTTTGAAAATATTTTAATAGGTGAGGAAACTAAAGTTTTAGAACAATATAGATTAATTTATGATCAAGGAGTAGAGCCAAAAATTTTTTTAAATGATTTTTTAGAAATATTATATTACTTAAAAAATATAAAGTCTTTGAAAATAGAAAGTACAAACTTTTCATTGAATGATGAACAGTTTAAACTCATTGAGAAATTGTCTAGTCAAGTTGAAACAAGCACATTGGTTTTATTTTGGCAATTTGCTATTAGCACTTTAAAAGAAATAGAGATAGTTGCTGATCAAAATGTTTCAATTGAAATGTTTTTAATAAGAATAATTCACATTCAAAATATTTCGACTTTTTCTGAAAAAAATATGAAAAATGAGGATTTAAAAATTCAAAGCGAAAAAAATTATAGTAGTAAAATCAATAAAGGAAGTATTTCTCAAAAAAATTTAGCAATAGATCAAATTAAAAATGTGTTTCAGGAAGAAACTACAAAAAAAAAGGAAGTACCTGAGAATAAAATTCAGAGTCAAGTTGAAATAAAATCTTTCGATGAATTAATAGAAATTTGTAATACTAAAAAGGAAATTCAACTTAAATATGAATTAGAGAACAATGTAAATCTTGTAAGTTTCGAAAAAAATCGGATTGAAATTTCATTTAATGAAAATTTAAGCAATGATTTTATTAAAATCATATCAGCTAAATTATTCGATTGGACAAATGAAAGATGGATTATAAGTCTGTCTAAAAAAGCAGGAAAATTGACAAAGAAAGAAATTTTAAAAGATAATAAATTTAAAAAAATTGAAACTGCTAAAAAAACATCAACATATAACAAAATTAAAGATCATTTTTCAGATGCTGAGCTAATTGATGTAGAGGGTGAAAACTAAAATGAATGATTTTTCAAAAATATTAGATAAAGCTAAAGAATTAGAGGCAAAAATGAAGGAGAGCCAAGAAAAAATAAAAAGCATTCAAGTGGAAGGATTTTCTGGATCCAATTCAGTCAGAGTTGTTTTAAATGGAGATGGAGAGATGATAAAAATTGATATTGCCCCAGAATTGATAAATGAGGAAAAGTCAATAATTGAGGATTTAATAGTTGCTGCACACAATAATGCTAAAGAGAAACTTAAATCAAAAACAACTGAAGAAATTTCGAAAGTAACTGGGGGTTTTGGAATTCCAGGATTTAAGTGGCCATTATAATTTATGCAAAATATTAGCGAAATAGATGATTTAGTAAAAATTATTTCTAAATTGCCTGGGCTTGGACCAAAATCTGCTAAGCGTATAATTCTTAAAATTATTAATAATAGAGAAGAATTGTTAAAACCAATGGCTAAAGTATTAGTTGATGTTTACAAAAATATATACAGATGTAATCTTTGTGGTTCACTAAGATCAAAAGATAATTGTAAAAACTGTGAACAAACAAATAGAAAATCAAAAAAAATTTGTGTAGTCGAAAATATTGCAGATCAATGGAGCATAGAAAGTTCAAATATTTTTGATGGATACTTTCATATTTTAGGGGGGACCATTAACTCTTCAGGCCTTAAAAAGGAGGATTTATTGATTAATTCTTTAGTAAAAAGAGTTAAAAATCAAGATATAGAGGAAGTAATAGTTGCCACAAGCGCTACTGTAGAAGGACAAACAACAGCTTATTATATTAAAGACAGTCTAAAAAATTTAAGTGTCAAAATTTCAAAACTAGCTCAAGGTTTACCCATAGGTGGTGAAATTGAAAGTCTAGATGATGGAACTTTATATTCTGCTTTTAAAAATAGAACTGGACTTAAAGAGGATTTAGACTGATTTTTTCATTATTCTGTTAAAGTGAAGTAATGGCTCCGTATATCCTGATGGTTGATATTTTCCATGGAAAACTAAATCGCAAGCTGCTTTGAAAGCAATAGATTTGTCAAAATTACCAGCCATTGGTTGGTATGGCTCTTGACCTTTCATACTTCTATCTTTTAAATTTTGATAATCTACGACTTTTGCCATTTTTTTCATAATTTCTAAAACTTGTTTTTTACTACAGACTCCATGGTGCAACCAATTTGCAATATGTTGACTGCTTATTCTGCAAGTAGCCCTGTCTTCCATTAATCCTATCCCATTTATATCTGGAACTTTTGAGCAACCAACTGATTGGTCAACCCATCTAACAACGTAACCCAATATCCCTTGAGCGTTATTTTTTAATTCTTTTTCTATTACATCCTTAGACCATTTTTGATTCAAACTAATTGGGATTGTTAATAGATCATCTAATTTTGCAGGTTTTCTTTTTTTAATTTTTTTTTGCTCAGTAAAAACATCAACCTTATGGTAATGAAGTGCATGAATAGCGGCTGCGGTTGGGGAGGGAACCCACGCACAATTTGCCCCAGATAAAGGATGAATAATTTTCTGATCCATCATTTCTTTTAACAAATCAGGCATTGCCCACATACCTTTTCCTATCTGCGCTTTACCAGAAAAGCCGCAAGATAATCCAACATCAACGTTGTTATTTTCGTATGCCTTAATCCATTTTGAGGATTTCATATCACCTTTCAGTATCATTGGACCTGTTTCCATTGATGTATGAATTTCATCTCCGGTTCTATCAAGAAATCCTGTATTGATAAAAAAAACTCTTTTTTTTAAAACTCTTATACACTCTTTTAAATTTATTGATGTTCTTCTCTCTTCATCCATTATTCCACATAAAATTTGATTTTTTTTTAAATTTAAAACTTTTTCAACATTACTGAAAATTAAATCAGTAAAAGCACATTCCTCGGGACCATGCATTTTTGGTTTAACAATATAAATTGAACCTGTCCTAGAGTTACCTTTCTTTTTAAAATCATGTAAGCATGCAGCAGAAGTGACAAAAGCATCTAAGATACCTTCAGGACACTCTGAGCCATCTTTTAAAAGAATAGCAGGATTTGTCATCAAATGACCTACATTTCTATTAAGTAATAAAGATCTCCCATGTAATTTTATATTTCGACCATTAACAGATGTATAATTTCTATCATTGTTAAGACGTCTTAAAATTAATTTACCATTTTTCTTAAACTTCGAAATTAAATTTCCTTTCATTAAATTTAACCAATTACGATATCCAAGTACTTTATCTTCAGCATCAACTGCTGCTACACTATCCTCATGGTCACAAATTGTTGAAATAGCTGACTCAATATAAATATCGTGGATTTTTAATGGATCTTGATTACCTTCAGGATTATTAATCTCTAAATTTCCACTTTGATCAAAAATAATATCTATGTGTAAGTTATTATTTTTAAGCAATAAAGAAACTAATTTATTATTCTGTTTTTTATAACCAATAAACTGCTTAGAATTTTTTAACTCAATATTTATTTTGTGGTTACTTATCTTTGGAATAGTTGTCAATTTTTTCCAGCTTTGATTTTTAAGTGGTACATATTTATCTAAAAGTCCTCTAGCGTACTCAATTACTTTTTTACCTCTTATTGGATTATAAGTTGTACCTTTTAAAGCTCCTTTAGTTTCAGGTATAATATTTGCACCATAAAGACTATCGTATAAACTTACCCATCTTGCGTTTGCGGCATTTAATAAAAATCTTGCATTTGAAACCGGGCAGACTAGCTGAGGTCCACAAATATTTGAAATTTCAATATCTATATTTTTTTTTGGTATTTGAAAATTTGTTTCTGCTTTCTTCAAATAACCAATTTTTTTTAAAAAGTCTTTGTACTTTTTAAGGTTAAATTTTTTTCCTTTTCTTTCAAGATGATAAGTGTCGATTGATTTTTGTATTTTTTCACGAAATTCAATTAGCTTTCTATTTTTAGGTGTTAATTTATGAATGGTTGTGTTTAGTCCATTCCAAAAACGATCTTTTGAAATTTTAGTTCCTGGCAAAAGCTCTTTGTTGATAAATTCATAAAGAACTTTTGACACAGATAAATCACGTATTTTTATGAATTGTTCTTTTTTTTTCATAAAATTTTTTATTTTTACCATTTTATTGCCTATTTTTAGTTTATAAACATAAATATTATATGAAAAATTACCTGAATTTTGAACTAGACATTAAAGACCTAGAAAATGAGTTAGAAAACCTTAAAGATCCATATAATCAAGAAGGGCTTTCAGAGGTAAATACAGACAAAATATCCAAATTACAAACAGACTTAGATAATAAACTTAAAGAGATTTACACAAATTTAGACCCTTGGCAAAAAACTTTAGTTGCAAGACATGAGGATAGACCTAAATCAAAATTTTTTATAGATAATTTATTTGAAGATTTTATTCCCCTATCTGGAGACCGTTTTTATAGTGAGGATAAATCTGTAATAACTGGATTTGCAAGATTTAATAATCAGTCTGTTTTAGTAATTGGACAAGAGAAAGGTGATGATCTTGAAAGTAGGATTGATCATAATTTTGGGATGATGAGACCTGAAGGATACAGAAAATCAATCAGACTAATGAAACTTGCAGATAAATTTAATATCCCAATAATTATATTTGTTGATACTCCTGGCGCATACCCAGGTGTTGGTGCTGAGGAAAGAGGACAAGCCGAGGCAATAGCAAGATCAATTGAGTGTAGTATGGAGCTAAAAGTTCCAACAATTTCTATAATTATTGGAGAAGGTGGCTCGGGAGGAGCTATCGCACTAGCGTCTTCAAGTAAAGTTATAATGTTAGAGAATGCAATATATTCGGTGATATCTCCTGAAGGATGTGCAACCATACTATGGCGTGATCCTAAAAAAACTTTAGAGGCAGCAACTGCAATGAAACTTTCATCTAACGATTTATTAGATCTTAAAGTTATTGATGAGATTATCCCTGAACCAGTAGGCGGAGCTCATAGAGATAAAAGTTTAATTTTGAATAGCGTTAAAGAAACTATTAATAGAAGCCTTAATGAATTTTCAAACTTAACGAGAGAAGAAATTTATAATAAAAGAAAGGAAAAGTTTTTATCTATAGGTAGAAACAAAGGCTTTGTATCTTCTTCAAGTCCAAAAAATAGCCTATCAATAGAAAATAATTTTATTAATAAATCATTAAATCAATTTAGATTGAGAAAAAAAGAATTTTTATCTATATTTTTAATTTTATTAGTTGCTTTTTTTTCAGCTATTTTCTTTTTTTAAAATCTTCCACAACAGTGTTTATACTTTTTATTTGATCCACAAAAACAAGGTTCATTTCTACTCATTTTTTTACCTATATACTTTGGATCAATTTTCTTTTCTTGTAAACTATTTTGATTTTCTTCAGAAGACTTTTCTATTACTTTTAAATTAAGTAGAATTGTTATTAAATCAAACTTTAATTTCTCTAATAAGTTTTCAAATAATTCGAATGCTTCTTTTTTATATTCAATCAAAGGATCTCTTTGTCCATATGATCGAAGTCCTATTACTTGCCTTAATTGCTCTAAATATTGAATATGAAGCTTCCAGTTTATATCAATTGTCTGAAGTAAAATTCTTTTTTCCAGTTCTTTAGACTGGTCTTGTCCGATTATATTTACTCTATCATTTCTTATTTCTAAAAATTTATTTTTTAAAGTATTTGCAAAGTCATTATCTTCTTTATCCAATAAACTTTTAATTTCCTCATCATTTAAGCTTTTACCAACTAATGATTTAGTCTTTGCCTCTAGTTCTTTTTTATTGCTTGGATTTACTGATAAATTTTTTTTTGAAATTAGATTTGATATTGCATCATTTAAAAAATTTTCGGAGTAATTAAATATTTCCTCAGTTTTTATAATATCTTTTCTTTGACCAAAAATTACATGTCTTTGATCATTTAAAACATTATCAAATTTCAATAAAGTTTTTCTTATATCAAAATTTCTTGCCTCAACTTTTTGTTGGGCTCTTTCTAACGCCTTATTAATCCATGGATGATCTATACTCTCACCATCCTTTAATCCTAATTTTTCAAGAATGTTATTCATAGACTCAGATCCAAATATTCTCATAAGATCATCCTCTAAACTTACATAGAAAATTGAATTTCCCTCATCTCCTTGTCTTCCAGATCTTCCTCTAGCTTGATTGTCAACTCTCCGTGACTCCATTCTCTCTGTACCTATTACAAATAAACCACCAAGCGATTTTATTTTTTCTTTTTCAATAGGTATTTTATTATCCGAACTATTTTCTTTTTTGCCACCAAGCTGGATGTCAACTCCCCTACCAGAAATACTAGTTGTGATAATTACTGATTTCAATTTTCCCGCATTCGCTATAATTTCAGCTTCTCTTTCATGATTTTTAGCATTTAACACTGTATGTGGTATGTTTTCTTTTTTTAAAAGCGAGGAGTATTGCTCAGATTTATTTACACTTGATGTAAATACTAACGTTGGTTGACCTTTGTTATAACATTCTGAAATTTTATTTATTATTGCAATATTTTTTTCATTTTCAGTTCTAAATATTTGATCATTCCAATCATTTCTTATCATTTTTTTATTTGTAGGTATTACGGTAACTTGAAGACCATATATTTCTGAGAATTCTTCTGCCTCTGTTAAGGCTGTTCCAGTACATCCTGATAACTTCTGATAAAGCTTGAAGTAATTCTGATAGGTTATAGAGGCTAAGGTTTGATTTTCATTTTGAATTTCAATTTTTTCTTTTGCTTCCAAGGCTTGATGTAGTCCATCTCCATATCTTCTACCCTCTAAAATTCTACCTGTTAATTCATCAATAATTTTTAATAAACCATCTTGGACAATATAATCTCTACCATTCTGATATAAATGATTTGCTCTTAAAGCTTGATTAACGTGGTGTACCAAAGTTAAATTTGCTGGGTCATAAAAATTATTATTTTTTAATATGTTCGCTTGAGTAAAGACTTTTTCAATGTTTGAGATACCATCATTTGTTAAGAATATATTTTTATCTTTTTCATCAATTTCAAAATCATTTTTTTTTAACTTTTTAATAAGTTTATCAATTGCTAAATATTGGCCGGTTTTATCTTCTGCTGATCCAGAAATTACTAAAGGAGTTCTTGCTTCATCGATTAGGCAAGAGTCAATTTCATCCACTATTGCAAATTTATGATTTCTTTGAACCAATTCACTAACTGAAAATTTCATATTATCTCTTAAATAATCAAAACCTAGTTCACTATTGGTTGCATAAGTAATATCTTTATTATAGTTTAATTTTCTCTCATCATCTAATTGTTCATTTGAAATATATCCCGCTGAAATACCAAGAAAATTATAAATTTTATTCATCTCTGAGCAATCCCTTTTTGCCAAATAATCATTTACCGTAACAATATGAACACCTTCTTGTTTCAGAGAATTTAGGTAGGCTGCTAAAGCAATAGTTATAGTTTTGCCTTCTCCTGTTTTCATTTCTGATATTCCGCCTTGGTGCAAAACTATTCCACCCATAATTTGCACATCAAAATGTCTCTCGTTACGTGTTCTTTTTGAGGCCTCTCTTACTAAAGCAAAAGCTACTGGCAAAATATTATCAATTTTTTCACCTTTTTTTAGTCTTTCTCTCAAATCCAAAGTTTTTTGAGGAAAATCAGCATCATTTAATTTTATTATTTCATCCTCAAGTTTATTTACTTTGTTCAAAATCGTTTGTAGTTTATCTAACTGTTTTTGATTATGAGATTTAATAAGCTTAGATAGTAAATTTAAAGGGTTAAGCATTTAATTTTATTTTGATATATAATTTAGTTATATCTAATAATATAGGAAGAAAATATTATTTTTAAACCTTATGGCACTTAATTTTAAGAATTTATTTACAAGTGAAAGTAATAAGTCGAAATTAAGCGACTTTCAGGACCTCGACCATTTAAACGGTCTTGCATTGTCTATAACAAACGCAAAACTTTACAATCCACCTAGAGACGATGTTGTTTTATTCTATTTTCGAAATGGAGCAACTTATGCATCTGTATATACTCAATCTGCAGTAATTTCTGAGAATATTAAATGGAACAAATCTATAAATAATAAAAAAGTTAAAGCATTGCTGGTTAACACAAGAAATGCGAATGCATTTACTGGAAAAAAAGGCTACCAAGCACTTAAAGAAATTGCAGAGGAATTGTCCGATCAACTTACATCAAAGCAAAAGTTGGATGAAGAGAAACCAGAAAAAGTTAAGCCTAAGGATATCCTTTTTGGTTGTACTGGAACAATAGGTGAAACATTTCCAACTGACAAAATTAAAAATAGTTTAAAAGAAATTGTTGAAAAAATTAAATATAATCAAAATAAGTATGTTTGGACTAAGGCTGCATTAGGAATTATGACAACTGATAAAGTTCCTAAATTAGCTATGGACGAGTGTAAAGTTGGCAACACTAACGTAAAAATATACGGAGTTGCTAAAGGTTCTGGAATGATTTATCCAAATATGGCAACTACACTTGGATATGTTTTTACAGATGCAAAAATTGCCCCAAAAGTCCTTAAAAAATTATTAGCAAAAAATATAGAAACAACGTTCAATGCTATAAGCTGTGATGGAGATACCAGCACTAATGATATGGTGTCAGTTTTTGCGACGGGATCAGCAAATAATTTAATTATTAAGAATATTAGAGATGAAAGAGTTAAAGAGTTTGAAAAAAGTTTTCATAGCGTTTTATTAAGTCTTGCTAAAAGAGTAGCAGCTGATGGAGAGGGTGCATCAAAATTTATAACTATAAATGTTAATAAAGCAAAGAATGAAAAGGATGCAAAAAAAATTGCATTCTCTATTGCAAATTCACCTCTTGTAAAAACAGCTGTAGCTGGTGAGGACCCAAATTGGGGAAGAATTATAATGGCAATTGGAAAGTCTAGAGTTTCAATAAATCTTAGTAAACTTAAAATTAGCTTTGGACAAATGCCTGTTGTTGATAAAGGAGAGTTAGCTCAGAGTTATAAAGAGGACGAGGCAAAAGAATATATGAGAAATGAAAAAATCGATTTTAATATAAATTTAAACACTGGATCAAAGAAATTTACAGTTTATACAATGGACTTAACCAAAAAATATATTGAAATTAATTCAGATTATAGAAGTTAATATATTGAATTTTGAAAAAAAATAATTACGTTTAACCCATGATCAAATATAAGCTAGAATGTGAAAAATGTAACAGTAGTTTTGACAGCTGGTTTAGCTCTTCAAAAGAGTTTGATAAATTAAAAAAATTAAATTTAGTTAATTGTAGTACATGCAATTCAACTAGCGTTAAAAAATCATTAATGTCACCTAAGATTATAAATAATAAAGATTTTTTAACCAATACTAATCGAAATGAAAAAAAACTAAAAAATTTCAAAAATAAGATAAAAGAGTATCAGAAATTTATAAAAAATAATTTTGAGTATGTTGGAAAAAATTTTTCGTATGAAGC
>MDSZ01071123.1_pt1 | contig 10305 bp, 10 predicted proteins | sample 811201 | NCBI WGS metagenome assembly MDSZ01 (sample SAMN05326647, study PRJNA326480) | marine metagenome | isolation source: seawater | place: Indian Ocean: North | collected 2010 | reverse complement strand
TACGTTTGCTAAGCCAGCAATGATTATTTTTAGCGGTATTGCAATTTCTATAGCTTTTCAGTTTATTATTGTTTTATTGGGACTGGTTTGGTTTCCATGGATTACAAGAGGAGCTGCAATTTTTGGCCTAATTATTGGCATTATAATTGTAATTTTAACAGAAACAATTGGTCAACAAATTACTGGAAATAGGTTGCCATGGGGAAGATGGCCACTAACAATACACTCTGGTGTATGGGGATTATTATTTAATGTATTTGTTTGTTTTTCCATTTCAGCTTTTTCAAACCTTACAAAGATAGATATTTACAGATCTCACAGGGAAAAGTTTCATAATTTTTTAAATGATCATATGGGCCTTCATCCGAGCAGAACAAAACTAAGATCTTTTGCTTATGTAATAGCTTTGATTTGGCTTTTTTTTGGAGTTGGTCCAGGACAAGTATTAGGAAATAATTTTTTTGGAGATCCGGGTGCTGGCTATGAAGCTTGGATTTTAAAAATACCATCTATTTGGGGTTATCAAATCATATGGTGGTTTTTTGGTATAGGGTTAATTTGGTTTTTAGCAAGCAAAATGGATTTATCAACTTTACCAAACAAGCCAATTCAAGCAAATGATCTTTATAAAAAACCAGATGAGGTTCAAGGAGAAATTAATTATATAGACAAAGTTGGCACAGGTTATGGATGGATTTTAATTCTTATAGGAATGGCAATATTTTCAATAATATTTTATGTTTATTTTGTATAATAATTTATGATTTTAAATAATTTTCAATTCAATACAACACCAGGACTTCGATTTGGAAGTGGTCAGGCAAAGACTTCATGTAAAGAAATTATTGATAAACTTGGTTCTCGTATTCTTTTTATAACTGACAAGGGATTGATGTCTTTAGGATTAACCAAACCAACTATAGAAGAAATAAAAAAAAAGAGTTCGATTGAAGTATTTGACGATGTTGAAGCAGACCCTTCTCAAAAAACTCTTTTAAAAGCAATTGAAATTGGTAGAAAAATCAAAGCAACAGGAGTTATAGGTTTTGGAGGAGGTTCTTCGATGGATGTTGCAAAACTATCTGCTTTAATACTAGGTTCTAATGAAGATTTAGAAAAAGCTTGGGGAGTTTCAAATGCAAAAGGACCACGTTTACCTCTCGTTTTGGTACCAACAACAGCTGGAACAGGATCTGAAGTTACTCCAATATCAATTATAACTGTTGGTGAAGAAGAAAAAAAAGGAGTTTCTTCGCCAATAATATTGCCAGATTTGGCTATTTTAGATCCAGAACTTACTCTAGGTCTTCCAGCTGGAACTACTGCTGCAACAGGAATAGATGCAATGGTTCATGCTATAGAAGGCTATGCTTCATCAAACAAAAATAATAATGTTATTTCAAAAATGTTAGCAGTTGAAGCTCTTAAATTACTTGGTAGCTCAATAGAAAAAGCAGTTTTTGAAGGAACGAATATTGAGGCAAGAGGGAATATGCTTATAGGGGCTATGTTAGCAGGAAAAGCTTTTGCTAATTCACCTGTAGCAGCAGTGCATGCTCTCGCTTATCCAATAGGAGGAACTTTTCATGTGTCCCATGGACTTTCAAATTCACTTGTTCTACCTTATGTTCTTCGATTTAATAGCGTGGATTCTAAAGCAGTAAAAGATTATGCTGAACTTGCACCATATGTTTTTCCTAATTTAGATATTAGTAAAGGTGCTCAAGCAGTATGTGCAGAATTTATTGATAAGTTAGAAGATTTGTCAAAAAGATTGGGTTTACCTCAAAAGTTAAGAGAAGTTGATATACCTAAAGAAGCCTGTAAAAAGATGGCCAAAGATGCAATGAAACAAACTAGATTATTGGTAAATAATCCAAGAGAAGTAACTGAAACTGACGCACTTAACATTTATCAATCAGCTTGGTAGGATAATATTATGAAAGAAAAAGATATTTTTGAAAAAACTACAAAATTTAATACTGGAATTAAATTGTACATGTTTCAAACAGGTTCGATAAAAACTAAACTTAAATTTATAAAAATGAATCAAGGTGAAGAACCATATGAAATTCCTATTCCATGGTTTTTAATTAAGCATCCAGAAGGAGATGTTATTATTGACGGAGGTATGCCAATAGAAGTAGCACAAGATAAGCACAAACATTGGGGGTCAGTTGTTGAAGCTTATGATCCGGTAATGAAAGCGTCTGAATGGTGTAAAGATGTGGTCAAAAGTGTTAATACTAACCCAGAGGATGTAAAATATGTTATACAAACCCATCTTCATCTAGATCATTCAGGAGCCATAGGACATTTTCCAAACGCTACGCACATTACACAAAAGTTAGAATACGATTATGCATTTAATCCTGATTGGTTTTCACAACCAGCTTACATCAGAGCAGACTTTGATAAACCAAATATTCGTTGGAAATTTTTACAAGGTAAAAAAACAGATTTTTATGATGTTTATGGAGATGGTGTCATAAAAGTGATATTTACCCCTGGCCATACTCCGGGACATCAATCTGTATTAGTCAATCTTCCCAAAACTGGACATATGTTATTTACTGGAGATGCTTGTTATACAGGTGATCATTGGTGTGATAAATGCTTACCAGGACTTGTAGCTTCATCTTCAGATGCAGCTGAGTCTGTCAAGAAATTAAGAAGAGTTGCAAAAGAATATGATGCAAAAGTCGTATGGGGTCATGACCCAATTTCTTGGCAAGATTGGAAAAAAGCACCTATGTTTTACTATGATTAATATATGTTTTACTTTTATAAAAATTGTGTTTTACTATAACTAGGTTATGAAAAATAATACAACTTTAATTAATTCAATTCTTTCTCAATATAGTATCAATGTTTATTTTAAAAATATAACTTTAATTCTATTTGGAACATTGCTTTTAACTCTTTCTTCAAAGGTTCAAGTTCCATTTTGGCCCGTTCCTATGACTATGCAAACTTTTATAGTTTTTATTGTTGGAATGGCATATGGATGGAAATTAGCTTTTTCCACATTAGTTGTTTACCTTTTTGAGGGAGCTTTAGGTTTGCCTGTATTTGCTAAAGGAGGTGGACTGCTTTATTTGACTGGTCCTACAGCAGGTTATCTTTATGGTATGACGGTAGCAGCTGGAGTTATTGGTATTTTTGCTGAACTTGGTTATAACAATTCATATTTTAAAAGTTTAGTGTCCTTATTAATTGGAACTTTTATAATTTTTCTATTCGGAGTTGGATACCTTGGATCTGTGATAGGGTATGATAAAGCTCTAGCTGGAGGTCTTTATCCATTTATTCCAAGTGAATTATTTAAAATTGGCCTAGCAGTAGTTATTATTCCATCTATTACCAGATATATTGGTAAGTAAATTTATTTTTCACTAGGCAATGTTGACTTCATAAAGTCACTTTTTATAAAATTGTTAAACCACTTATAAAGATTTAAACTATTTTTTTTCCATTTATCATTAAACCTAAAAATAGTGTAATCTAAAGCACAAGCTATCGCAATTTGGTCCATAGTTAAATATTTCTCATCATAATTATTCCAATTATCTTCTAACCAATTAATAGTTCTTATAATCCTTGTTTCTTGTTTATTAATGAAGTTTTTACTTTTTTCATTATCGGGTCTGACTAATTCCATACGTCTTTCTAAAACAGACTCCATTAGTCCATTTGCTACTGAAGTTATTGACATAATTTTCCAATAATTTTTTTTTGGGAATAAGGTATTTTTTTTTGAGATTGAGTCAAGATACAAACAGATATTATCACTATCCATAATAACTAAATCGTTAACTACTAGTGTTGGTATTTTTCTTATAGGATTATGTTTATCTAAAAAATTTGCATCATAAACATTAATAATTTTTTCTTCTAAATTAATTTCCTGCACTAAAGAAGTTATTTTAGTTTTTCTTCCAAAAGGAGAATTTGGACCATTATATAATATTATTTGGTCTTTCATAGAGGTTACAATTTACAGATAAGAAAAAAAATATTTATAACTAAGAAAGTTATAATCTCTTGTTTAAGTTGTTCATAATTTATATCTCTTGGATCTGTTGAAGATAAAGCCACATCAACTAAACTTTTAGTTTCTTCTTTTGATATTCCAATATCATTAGCAAGATCATTTATTATTGTTAAATATGAAGACTGTTTAGTTTTATTATTTATCATTCGATTATTACAGCTACCATACCTGGATCTATACCTTCTTGATCATTTACAACATTAACTTTAATTACTTTTCCATCAACAGGGGAGTCATGATGCACCTCTGTTTTCATTACTTCCATAATAAACAAATTATCTCCCTTTTTTACAATATCTCCTTCTTTAACTAAAACTTTCCACATATTTCCTGGTACAGTAGTTTTAACTTCAGTTGCCATAATATTCTTTCATATCTTTAATTAAAAAATCTTACTTTTATATTTTTTATTCCTTTTTTTTCTATTATTTTGTTTCTAATTTTTTCATTCATTTTTTCTTTATCAAAATCTATAATTTTGATATATTCAATTTTTTTAGTAGGTTGTTTATTTCTTAAAACACTTTTTTCCTTGTAAGATTCTAAGCTTATTTTACTACAAATAATAGTTTGTTTGGCTCTTAATTCTTGAGCTTGTTCAACTGATATTTCGACAAAATTAAAACTATCACCTGGTTTTGCTTGTCCAAGTTTCCAAAAAGAGGCCGAAGGAACAGTATAAGGAACGATAAACCCACCCATGCTAGGCCCATCATTGACTAGTATAATTGGAGTTTGTCCTGCTAAATTAATTGCTCCGGCAGGATATCCTTGATCAATAATATTTGAAGGAAAAGTTCCGTGCTCTAAACCTTTATTGGTAGCTTTTTCTGCAAAAGACCATTTTGGTCCCTCTAATCTATAACCAGTTCGATCACTTTTAGATTGTAGCTTCCACTCAGAATTTAAAAACATTTTATGTCCTTTTTCATCAACCCAATCATCATTAGGACCTTTGACAACTTCTATAGACCATTTTTTATTTGTAGACATAACTGGTATAGAGTCTTTCTTAATTTTTCTTTTAGTAAATGATTTAGATTTATTTAGTGGAATGATTTGACCTTCTTGAATTGCTTTTCCATCTATACCTCCAACTCCTGCTTTATGAAAAGTTGATCTTGAGCCTAGCCATGGTAATGTATTTATACCTCCTGAGAAGGCGATATAAGCCCTTGCTCCTACTATTGCGAATGTCATTTCAAGAACTTGATTTTTTTTAATTTCTAAACTTTCCCATAAAGGTACTGATTTTCCATCTATTTTTGGAGACATGTCAGCACCAGTAATTGCAATAACTCTATCAGTATCAAACTTTAGAGTAGGACCCATAAATTGACACTCTAAAGCTGCATCTCCTGGTTCATTTTCAACAAGAATATTTGCAAGTCTGAAAGACCAACTATCCATAGGACCAGAAGAAGGAAAACCTTGATTTAGAGTTCCAATTCTTCCAGGGTAATCTTGTACAGAAGTTTCCAAACCTTTTTTTATCACTTTTACCATAATTGCTTAAAACCTCTTTGATTGGTCAATATTTTTTAGCCAATTTTTATAATTTTTTACTGAGAATTTCTGATATTCAACAATATTATAATCGTAGCTACCATCTTTTATTTTATTTGATACATGATCAAACTCTTCATAGGAAGTTGGAACAAATTTTACTCTATCTCCAGGCTGGAAAAGACATATATTATTTTGAAATACTGAAAAACTTTTTTTTGTATCCCAGATTGGCACAGGAGTAATTCCAAAAATTTGGTATCCACCAGGTAGCTTGTCTGGGTATATGCAAGTCGAAGCTCCACCCATTCCCACGGATCCTTTTGGAGTCCAAGTTCTAGGTGGATTATATTTTGGAACTGTCAGTTTACATCTTGGATCGAGAGCCATCATGAAAGGAAGCCCAGGCCAAAATCCTATTGCTGCCACCCAATACTCTGTTCCTGAGTGAACTCTTACAAATTGGTCTATGTTTTCAAGATTATTTAGCTCAGTGATAAGCTCAGGATCAGGTTTTTTTTTAGCAATTTTATTTGAATAATCTTCAATACACTCCTTGGTCCATTTATCTAAATAAACAGTTGGAAAAGAAAAAATTCTACTGTTTATTTCTATATCATCTGAAGGCCCTAAAGATTTAATTAAAAATTTTAATTCATTTTTTAGATCATTAAATTTTATTATTTCAGGGTCATAATGTACTATCATTGATGCAAAACATGGGGAAGTTTCGTAAATACCGTTAACGTTATTGTCTTTAATTGCTTTAGCTAAGTTTTGAGCAGTAAAGTTTAATTCTAAGTTCATAACATTGCCAAACTCAACAAGCATATACTTATCTCCTGCAGGTAAAAATTTAGGTGCATCATAAATTTTACCTTTGATATTTTTTACCTCAGTTTTAATTTCAGTTTTCTCCTTTTTATTTTTTGAAGAAACAATATTATCAAAAGCTTTTAAATCTTTTTCAGTGTAGCCATGTCCATTTTTACTTTTAGGTGTCTTGGCAATGATTTTTTCAAATGCTTTTACATCTTTATCGCTATATTTTTGTTTAGTACTTAAAGAATCTTGTTTTTGAAAAGGTAAAATATTTTCTTTTTTATTTATTAAAAAAGCTAAATTATTTTCAATAAATTTTGTATTAAAATTTGCCTCTTCAAAAGATTTATTTTGAAGAACAGATATTAAAAAATCTTTATTTGTATTTATGCCCTCAATTTCAAATTCTTTTAAATATTTAATTAAACTTTTTATACATTCAGTTCTATCTGACCCTTTAGAAATAATTTTTGCTATCATTGGATCGTAATAAAAAGATATTTCATCTCCCTCTTCAACGCCAGTATCTAGTCTAATATTCTTTAATTCTGAATTTGGAATTTTAAGTTTTGATATTTTTCCTGGTGACGGAAGAAAATTTTTTGTTGGATCTTCGGCATATAGTCTGCACTCTATGGCATGACCAGTTCTGTTAATTTTACTTTGTTCATTTAAATCAACATCAATACCCATAGCAAATTTAATTTGCATTTCAACCAGATCAGAGTTTGTTATAGATTCTGTTACGGGGTGTTCCACTTGAATTCTGGTATTCATTTCTAAAAAGTAGAATTTTTTTTCGTCAACATCATAAATAAACTCTATTGTTCCAGCTCCTTCGTATTTTTGGTCAGAAGCAAAATTTACAGCACTCTCTGACATTTTATTTATTATATCTATTTTTACTTTAGGGGCTGGGCTTTCTTCTATAATTTTTTGAAATCTTCTTTGTATTGAGCAATCTCGCTCATAAAAATGAACAGCTTTTTTTTCACCGAAACCAAATATTTGTATTTCTATATGTCTTGCATTTTTTATAAATTTTTCTAAAAAAATATCACTGTTACCAAATGCTTTTTTTGCTAAATTTTTTGTTTTTTCTATAGCTTTAACTAACTCACTATAACTATTTACAATTTGCATTCCAATTCCACCACCCCCAGCGCTTGCTTTAACTAAAATTGGAAAACCAATCTCATTGCATTTTTTTTCTAAATCTTCTTTTTCTAAATCTTTATTATTTAAACCTGGACAAATAGGTAATCTGCTTTTTAAGGCTAAGTCTCTAGCAATGTCTTTATTACCCATTGAAATAATAGAATTTGGTTTTGGGCCTATCCAAACTATTCCAGCATCAATTATTTTTTGTGCAAATTTTTCATTTTCAGCTAAAAAACCATAACCAGGGTGAATTGCATCAGCTTTTACTTTTTTGGCAGCTTCAATTATTTTTTCTAAAGACAAGTAGCTATCTTGTGCTTTTGAACCACCTATATGAATTGACTCATCAGCTTCTCTTACGTGTTTGCTATCTTTATCTACATCTGAATAAATTGCAATTGAGTGGAACTTTAATTTTCTACAGCTATTTATAATTCTACAGGCAATTTCACCACGATTTGCTACTAGAATTTTTCTCATCTAATTTATTTTTTTTAGAGCTTTTTTTAAATTTTTAATTATTTCGACAGCATTTGGTGTATCAGAATGAACGCAAATTATATCGCAACCTACATTTGTATCTGTGCCACTAGTATTCTTAACTTTTTTTTCCTTAATAGCTCTTAAACAACGCTTTACTGCTAATTTACTACTATATTTTGAATTTTTTCCTTTTGCTATTACAAGTTTTCCTTCTTTATCGTAATCTAAATCAGCATAAAACTCTGCGATAAAATCCAATTTCCTTTCTTTTTTGTAAATCTTTTCGTGAACAGTATTTGCCATTCCATAAATACTTACATCAAAAGTTTCTACAGCATCAGCAATTGCCCTTGCTATCTCTTCATCTTTAGATGCCATAACATAGAGAGAACCGTGAGGCTTTATGTGATTTAATGGCATATTTAGTTCATCTAAAAAAGCCTTGAGAGCACCAACTTGGTACATAATCATATTTTTTAAATCTAACTTTGGCATTTTCATTTCTCTTCTACCAAAACCTTGTAAATCTGGAAAAGATGGATGTGCTCCTACTTTAACTTTATATTTTTTTGCTAACTCTACAGTTTTTCTCATATGATTAGGGTCTGATGCATGAAAACCACATGCAACATTAGCAACATCTATTAAAGGCATTATTTCTTCATCATTTCCTGCATTATAAATTCCGAAACTTTCGCCCATATCGCAATTTATTTTTGTCATTTTTTACCCTCCTAATTTAAATTTGTGATCTAATGTGTGGTGATCTAGCGTATAGAGCAACCATTGGTATAATTAATAAACCTAATATAAACTGCTGTGCTTCCCATTTTAAACCCCAGCCAATTAGTACTGTTGTAATTACTTGTAAAATCATAACTCCAATTACACTTAATCCATATCCACCATATCCTCCCAATAAAGATGTTCCTCCAACAACTACAGCAGCAATCGTTAAAAATAAATACGTATCACCTACACCAATAAAACCTCCACCACTCCATCCAAGAAGTAAGGCACCTGTTAGAGCTGCAAAGAAACCACTGATTACATAAGCACCAACCCAATATCCTCTTTCAGAAATAGATAATCTTGATGACGATAAACGATTTCCTCCAAGCGCATAAAGATTCCTTCCCCATTTTGTTAGTCGAAGAGCAATAATTATTATTATAGAGGCGACAATCCAAATTAAAATAATAGGAGGAATAGGGAGTCCTATGGTTTTACCATTCATGGAAGCAATATTTCTCATCCAATCTGGAACTACACCAAAAACTGTACCAGCTGAAAAAGTACCCATAGCTACAAGAATTTGAACTCCTCCTTTAACAAAAAAACCAACACCCAGAGTTAGTATTAATGCCTGACCTTGTAATCTAAAACTTAATATTCCATTTATTAATCCTATTATTAATCCTAATAATAATACAGCAACCAAAGCTAACCATGGAGGCACACCTTTAGAAATTAAAGACATTAGAGCAACATTGGATGCTCCAATTAAAAATGGTATTGATAAATCAAGACCACCTAACAATGCCACAAATGTTTGACCTACTGTAGCTAAACCTAAAAATGCTGCAAAAACTAACATTGATTTCATGTTTAGCATTGAGAGAAATCCATTTATGGTCAAAGATCCTAATATAAATAATCCGATCAAGACACAAATACCAATAAAAACACTTTTTTGAGCGGTTATGTATTGCCCAACAACCCCCATTAGTATGATAAATCCTAAGAATATTAAAAAAGATACTAAAGTACGGCCAGAAAAAAAGCCTTCAGCAATAAATGATACAAAAATAAATATTAATATTAATAAGAGAAAAGCTAATGTTTTCCACTTATGATCTCGAATAGTTTTAAAAAAGAAATTTTCTTCTGGTTCTTTGTCATAAGTTTCCTTGCTTTCGGTTTTTTCTCCTTTTGGAAATTTAGTAAATATATTTTGCTTTAACTCACTATCGATCCATCTAATTGAAAAATGGTACCATCCCCATAATATTAATCCAGTTACTGCTATTGAATAGGTTACGATATTCATCCAGTCAGCACCGTCGAACCAACCTAATACTGCTGTGCCTATACCACACAATATCGCAAATAATAATCCCAAACCTTTAAAGAAAAGAAAAGCAGATCTTTTCATTTTATTTTACCTCTTCCCATTGACTTAGTTGTCTATCACGGGCAATTTTTTCTCTATAGATTCTCATGAATTGCCACACTAAAGGAGTAAGTGGAACTCCAATAATAAATACAGCCATAATTTT
>MDSZ01058975.1_pt1 | contig 10305 bp, 7 predicted proteins | sample 811201 | NCBI WGS metagenome assembly MDSZ01 (sample SAMN05326647, study PRJNA326480) | marine metagenome | isolation source: seawater | place: Indian Ocean: North | collected 2010 | reverse complement strand
ATTACAGACATAGAGTAGTTCAAATAACTCTCTCTCATCTCATCTACAATATCTCTTGGGAGTGTGTTGTCTCTGTTTATATCAGCCATAATAATTCCTCTAAATGTCTAGGTTTGCTACAAACCTTGCGTTTTTTTCAATAAATGTTCTTCTTGCCTCAACATCGCTTCCCATTAAATTTTGAAATGTGACAGCGGCCGCCTCAGCGCTTTCAACTGTTACCTGCAAAAGAGTTCTTGTTTCTGGATCCATTGTTGTATCCCACAATTGTCCCGGGTTCATTTCTCCAAGACCCTTATATCTTTGAATGCCAACCTTTGTGTTTTTGTTGTCTTTTTTCATTCTCTCTATGAGCAAATCTCTTTCATTGTCATCATATGCATATGCTGATTTTTTACCTTGGTGAATCCGATATAATGGGGGTAGCGCTAAATACAAATAACCACCATCTATTAACTGCTTCATTTTTCTATAGAAAAAAGTAAGTAAAAGCGTTCTTATGTGCGACCCATCAACATCGGCGTCTGTCATAATAATAATTTTATGATATCTTATTTTTTCAATATTAAAATCTCCAGCTGACTTTTCACCCGTCTCTTCATCTCCGCCACCAAAACCCGTCCCAAGCGCTGTTATTATAGATTGTATCTCGTTGTTAGAAAGCAGCTTGTCAATCCTTGCCTTTTCAGAGTTAATTACTTTTCCCCTAAGTGGTAATATTGCTTGGTTTTTTCGGTCCCTCCCTTGTTTTGCTGACCCACCAGCTGAATCACCCTCAACTAAATAAAGCTCACAAAACACAGGATCCTTGTTAGAACAATCCGCCAGTTTTCCAGGAAGTGAAGACCCACCAAGAGCGCTCTTCCTTCTAATTAACTCCCTGGCTTTTCTTGCGGCAGAGCGACTTCGCGCAGCCAACAGGGCTTTTTCTATTACTTTTCTCCCTATGGATGGGTTTTCTTCTAAAAAATCTAAAATCCCCTCATAAACAATTTTATCAACAAGGCCCTTAACCTCTCCATTACCCAGTTTTGTTTTTGTTTGTCCTTCAAACTGTGGCTCAGGCACCTTAACGCTTATAATTGCTGTAAGTCCTTCTCTGAAATCTTCGCCCGTGAGTGTTAATTTTTCCGTTTTCTTTGTTTTAATTAGGTTGTTTTTTGAAGCGTGATTATTCATCGCCCTTGTTAATGCTGACCTAAAACCAGAAAGGTGGGTACCGCCTTCTATGGTGTTTATATTATTTACAAATGTTAAGATGTTGTCGTTGTAGGTGTTCCCATACCTAAGGGCAACATCAACCGGTATTTCACCATCTTCTTTTGTAACTGTTATAACTTTATTGTGGAGGGGGTTGTTGTTCTCATCAAGGTATTTTACAAAATCACTTAATCCCCCTCTAAACTTAAAAGAATCACTTTGGCCTTCTTTTTCTCTTTGGTCTCGAAGGTTTATTTCAAGCCCTTTGTTTAGATAGGCCAGCTCCCTAAGCCTCTCTGCTATTATATCGTATTCGAAAACCGTTGTGTTAAAAACATCACTGTCTGGCATAAAACAAACTTTCGTTCCGCTCTTTTTCGTTTTACCAACCTCTTTTAGTTTGTTTTGAGTTACACCAACCTTGTAATCCTGTTTGTATTTTTTTCCATCTCTTTGAACCTCAACCCACAACCACTCGGATAAAGCATTAACCACGGAAACCCCGACACCATGAAGACCCCCAGAAACCTTATATGTGTCTTTGTCAAACTTTCCCCCGGCGTGTAAAACGGTCATAACAACCTCTACAGCAGGTTTTTTTTCCTCTTTGTGCATCCCAACGGGGATTCCCCGACCATTATCCTCAACGGTAATAGATCCGTCATTATTAAAAAAAACTGTTATTTTAGTACAGTATCCAGCAAGCGCCTCATCAATAGAGTTATCAACCACCTCATATATAAGGTGGTGCAACCCCCTTTTTCCAACATCCCCAATGTACATTGCAGGTCTTTTTCTGACCGCCTCTAAACCTTCTAATACCTTTATGCTCTCTGCACTATATTTATTTGATTCTTTGCTCATATAAACCTTATTTCCCTTATCGCTTTTGTACCAATTTTTTTGTTTAGTTTGCTTATCATTTCTTCTTTTTGCATGTATAGTTCTTGTCGCCAAACCGGGGTTTTAACCCGAACAACTAGCGTGCCCGACTCCACTCTTTCAGCTTTTGTAACAGCAGAGACTCTCTCCCCAAAAACATCACCCCAGAGGTTTATTGCGGCTTCCTGTTTTAGCGCCGATTTAATCCCAACACCATCTATTGCCTCTTCAATTGCTTTTTTAAGGTGTTTCATTAATTTGAAGTTTATGTTTTTTTATTTCCCCATAGTTTGAAAAGAACCCCTCTTTTTGTACCCCTACAAGATCTGTTGTTGTAATGATTGTTTGGGGTTTAAAATTCTCATGAAATCTTAGTTTTTCTACAAATCTCAACAGTCGCTTACTTCTTTTTATATCTAAGTTTGCAAAAATATCATCTATTAAAAAAACAGGGTTTTTATTAGTTTTTTTAGATATGAAAAGAAGTTCTGTTATTTTTAATAAAGCTAAAAACATTTTATGTTCTCCTTGAGAACCATTTTTTTTAATTGATCTACCAGCCCAATCAAAAACAAATTCGTCCCGATGTGGGCCAATAGTTGTAAATCCGAGGGCAACTTCTGCTTCTATTCTTTCTTCTAGAGAAATCAACAAGTCTTTTTTTCTTGTTTTTTTTATATCATAAGAAATATTACACACTATACCCAGCTCTAAATTTTTTAGGGTTTCCTTAAAAACGAACAAAAACTCATCTAGGAGTTTTTCTCTTTGCCTCCATATTTTTTCAGCTACTTCAACAAACTGTTCATTCCAAATTTCAATTTCTTTATTAATTCTTTTTTTTAAACCCATCTTTAAAACAGCATTTCTGTGTTGAAGAATTGAATTGTATTTCAATAAATCCTCTAAATATTTTTTGGAAACAATAGAAAAAACCTTGTTAAAAAACTTTCTTCTATTTTTAGGTCCGTTTTTTGTAATTGTTTCTTCCTCAGGTGAAAAAACCACAACATTATTAAGACCTAAAATTTCTTTTCTTTTTTTTATCTCTTTATTATTTATTTTTATTTTTTTATTTCCTTTTATATCTTGAGAAAAAAAAACTCTATTTTCGACACCTTTTTTATTTTTAAATAAACCCTCTATTAAAAAATTGTTTGTCCCTTTTTTGATTAATTCTTTTTTATTGTTCGTTCTAAAGCTACTTCCAATAGAGAGACTGTGTATTGCTTCAAGTATTGATGTTTTTCCAGATCCGTTTTTACCCCAAATGATGGTTATTCCTGGATCAAAAGAAATATTTGTTTTATCATGGTTTCTAAAAGAAATCATATTAATACTGCTGATTTCCATTGAGGTTTTCTAGTTTCAACTATTAATTCGCACTGGCATTAAGAGCATTATTTTGTTTTTACTTATATTAGAATCAACAAATAAACTTGCGCTTATCGGAGTGTTTAATTTTATAGTAACCTCTTCTCCTGTTGTGTGGTTTATTACGTCTTTTAAATATTCGCCATTATAACCAATCATTATATCTTCACCATCATAGGTGGCTATTATTTCTTCTTTTGCTTTAGAACTTGATTCGGGGTCTTCTGTCGTAATATAAAATTTTTCTCTAGAAACATTAAAAGATATTTGGTGAGTTGATTTATTTGAAAATATAGAAACTCTTTTAATCGCCCCCAACAACACTTTTTTATCAACAGTAAGGTTGTTGTTGTTGTCGGTGGGTATTACACTTTCATAGTCTGGAAAAACCTCATTAATTGTCCTTGAAATTATTGTGTCTTGTCCAATTGTTGCTGTTAAATGTGTTTCCCCAATTGATAAAACAACTTCTTCATCACTTATGTGGTTAGATAAATATGATAAAAATTTTCTCGGTACAACAATATCTCCGCTAAACATATCTGATTTATAATTTTCATCTAATATTTTAACAAGTCTGTGTCCATCTGTAGCAACTACCGTTAAACCTTTGCTATTAAAACGAAACAAAACACCAGTTAAAGAAGGCTTTAAATCATCTTTACTTACAGCAAAAAGAGTTGAGCTAATTAATTCTCTTAAAGTTTTGCCTGATAGTTTTATTTTTTTTGTTTCATCAATTTTAGGTGTGGTTGGAAACTCTTCCATTTGTTTTCCCATTAAATCATATGACCCTGAAAGAGTATTTATTTCAATTTTGTTTTTACTATCAACTGATATAGTTATTCTTGTTCCGTCTGGAAATTCATTTGTTATATCATATAATTGTTTTAATGGAACAGCAGCACTTCCTTCTTCTTCAATACTAACAGATAATTTTATATCTATTGTTAATTCTAAATCGGTTGCTATTAAAGTAGTTTTTTCATTAGTTGCTTTAATAAGTATGCAACTTAATATTGGAAGAGTTGATCTAAGGGGTGTAGCTTTTGAAAGTTTTTGTAGAGCTTCTTGTAATTCATTTTTGGATGTGGAAAATTTCATAAATTTTAAAAAAATTGGTTAAAATATTATATTAATTAAGTAAGAAATTTCATAGTGAAAAATACCCAAAAGAGACCATTTATAAAAGAAAATCTCTATATATAATTGATTTAATCTATTTAGATTAGAATATTATATTATTATTTATAGAATAAAATTGTTAATAAATAAAAAAAGAATGTTATAAAGCAAATATTAGCATATAACTATAAAAAATATTTAAAGAAAAACATTAAATAAATAAATGTGGATAATCAATAAATATTGTTAAAAAAATAAGAAAAAAAGAAAGTTTGAATAAATAAATAATAAATGTGGAAAAAATTGTGGAAAAATCAATTTAATATCTCGACATATATTTTTTCTTTTTCTTTCTTTATCCAATTTTCATACCAAACCATTTTTTTATTGTTTAAAGACATTGTTTCAATTTTTGCCCAATGGTCATTTAAATTTGGTTTTCCACCGGGTCTTACTTTTTCTAACCAAAGCAAGTGAAAACCAAAGGAACTATTTACCGGTAAACTGCACTCTGCTTTTTTTATAGCTGGCAAAACCAAACCAATTTCTTTAATTGGATAGGTTTTTGGATTTATCCAACCCAAATCTCCCCCTATTTGAGATGTTTGGGGGTCTTTTGAATATTTTTTTGTAAACGCCTTAAACAACTTCAAAGAAGAACAAGAATCCTTTAAAGAAACTGCAAAGTCGAAAGCTTTTTGTTCATCCTTTTTTGTGATTTGGGGAGTAATTAAAATATGCCGAACCCTGGCCTTGTCCCCTTTTCTCTCAAAAACCTCTAAAATATGATAGCCAACTTCTGTTTCTATTGGATCACTGATGGTGTTTGTTTTTATTGTAAAAACTGCCTCTTCAAAGTTTTTTAGCAAGGACCCCCTTTTTACCCAACCAAGGTTTCCACCTTTTTGTTTTGAACCTGGATCCATGGAAAAAGAAGAGGCCAAACCCCCAAAATCATCCCCCTTTTTTATTTTCTTTTTTATTTCTTTTAAAAATAGTACTGTTTCTTTTTTTGCACTATCACTTGCCTCTGGGGTAATTAACAGGTGCCTTATTTTTACCTCAGTTGGGAAAAAAGGAAGGCTGTCTTTATAAGACTCGAAAAAAGAGAAAACATCACTCTTTGAAACCTTGATTTTTGATAAAACTTTTTGTTGAAACTTTTCCGATATTATTTTGTCTTTCATCTCAAACCAAAACTCAGAGCGAAAAGATTTAATACTTTGTTGAAGCATCTTTTCAGCTTCCTTTTTTCCGCCAGCCTGACGAACAATATTTTCTATTTGCAGATCAAGAGCCTGGTCTACCTCTTTTTCACCAACCTCTATAGTTGTGTCTTCTTCTGCCAATTCTAGAACAACTTTTTGATCAACCATTGAGCTTAGCACCGCTTTGCGGAGACCAAAAAATTTATCTGGGTTTTTATTTGGGTCTATTTTTTGTTGTATAGCCATCATATTTACCATCTGGTTTAAGTCGCTTTTCAAAACAATTCTGTTTTCAACAATTGCTGCAACACCGTCTACAAAAAGCGCTTGTGTTTGTAGCCTTGATAGGAAAAAAACAATAAAAACAATAATCTTCATTTAAAAGCCTCCCTGCAATATAAAAACGTCTGAGGCCAAGTAAAGACTGTCAAGAGTGTTTTCTAAAATTAAAATTTCTTTCTCTTTATATATGCGGTGGTATATTTCATCATAAACTTTTTCCAAACCCAAATATGAATCCTTGTTGTGTTTTTGAAGAATCTGAAATACATGAAAAAAACCATTATGCTCTCTTGGCCCCAAAACATCTCCAACCTCACCACTAAAAACAAAGCCCAGCTGATTTGAACCCGCACCCCCCTTTCTTATTGTTTTTGTTTGAACCATTTGTTTGTTCAGAAGCTCTTCCATATCTACCTTTGTCTTCTTTTTTTTTAGTTCTTTTTTTACTTTTTTAGCCTCTTTTGAGGTGTGGAAAGTGAAATGTTTAACAACAACCTCATCATCAATGCGCTTAAAAGAAGATTTATTTTTTAAATAGTATTCAGAAACCTCCTGCTTTGTTGTTGTCAGTTTCTTTTTGGTTTGAATGTTTACAAAAGAAGAGATTAAAAGGCTTTCATAAAAAGAGTCTCTTTTGTTGATAAGGGCAAGGTCCTTATTTAAACCAACTGAAAGAGCCGCACGATAAAGAAGCTTGTTTTCAACCCAATTATTTACCTCTCTTGAAAAAACCTCTGCGCTGCTGGCCTGGTTTCCAACCAAATAGAGAAGATGCTCTTTTGTGAGTGTTTCGTCACCGACCCGCGCAAGAACGACACCCTCTGTCTTTTTATCAACACCACAAGCCACAAAAAACAAAAGAAACAATAAAAAAGGGGTTTTCATAGTTTAAAAATTACCAAATTATGTTTTATAAAAAAGACTATTACAATTAATTAATTCACCGTACCAATCATAACCCTGTTTTGTTAAAAAAACGACAGACACAGAGCCAACGTCTTCTTTAAACTTTTTTTCCACAACACAACTGCTTTCATAAGAAAGTATTTTAGGAATCAAGTGGTCCACACCCGACACAGCCTTATTGGGGATGTTAAAGACCAAAGATTCTTCGCCAATATTAATGTTGCTGACTAGAGAACCGCGGTATAAGGAGCTTAACATAGCTAAATTAATAAAAGACAACGTTTCACTCGGTATTTGTCCATACCTATCTTTAAGTTCGTTTTTAATGTCTTTAAAAACCTCCTCTTTTTTAGCCTTGTGTATTTTTGTGTAAAAAGAAAACCGATCCGCGCTGTTTGATATGTAATGTACAGGTATTAGAGACTTTCCCCAAAAAAACAAAGCAGGGGATTTTTTCTTTTCTGGCTTGCTAAGTTTTTTATTTAAAGCACTTTTTAATATGGAGTTGTAATACTCAACCCCGACACGAGATACAGCGCCACTTTGTTTATAACCAAAAACAAGCCCAGCTCCACGAATATCTAAATCACTAGAGGCGATGTTGTAGCCAGACCCCAAAGAAGTATGTCTCTCAATGGTTTTCAACCTGCGAAAAGCAGATTCACTTAAAATCGTTTTAGGTGGAACAAAAAGATAACAAGACGCTTGCCTAGACCCCCGCCCTACCCGGCCTCGAATTTGATATAGTTGACTCAAACCAAGGTTTTGAGGGTTGTTAATAATCATACAGTTTGCGTTTGAAACATCTAAGCCAGATTCAATAATTGTACTACAGACCAACACAGAGATTGAACCATTAAAAAAACCCAAAAGTGTTTTTTCAAGTTTTTTACTTTTTTGTTGGCCATGTATGTTTTTCACAACAATCTCGGGAATTAGTTTTTGGATTTTTTTTGTATAATAATCTATAGATTGAATATCGTTGTGTAAAAAATAAACTTGCCCTCCTCGTAGAACCTCTTCTTTTATTATTTCCGCAGAGCGCGACCAGGAAAAAAACTCAACAAACGTCTTGATAGGCTTTCTTGTAATTGGGGGTGTCTCAATTCTGCTTATATCTCGAATACCCAAAATAGACTGTTGTAAGGTCCTTGGTATTGGTGTGGCAGAAAGAGAGAGTAAATCTACACCTGGGCGAGCAACCCTTATGCTTTCTTTATGTTTGACACCAAACCTGTGTTCCTCATCAATTATTAACAAACCCAGGTTGGGACAAACAACATCATCAGATAAAAGACGATGTGTTCCAATTACCACATCAACATTACTCGTTAATAGATTTTTTAGAATTGTTTTTTGTTCCACGGTGGTTTGAAACCGCGACAACAAGGAAACCCTAATCCCAAGCGGCTCAAGGCGCTCAACCGTTGATATATAGTGTTGATCAGAAAGAACAGTTGTTGGGCACAAAAAAAGAACCTTTTTTCCAAACGAAACAACCCTAACAATAGCTCTTAGCGCAACCTCAGTCTTACCAAAACCAACATCACCACAAATAAGCCTATCCATTGGTTTTTTTTCTTTTAAATCACCCAAAACATCTTTAATTGCCTTTTTTTGATCTTTGGTTTCTTTGTATGGAAATGATTTTTTAATAGCAGACTCAAGGTCTTTTGTTTTTTTATAGACAAAGCCCCTCGGTCTGTTTTTAGACCTGTGTAGCTTTATTAAAGAATCAGAAACAAGCTCAATTTCTTTTTTCGTTTTCAAAACACTTCTTTCCCATTCCTTTTTACCCAACCTACTAATTTTAGGCTTACCCCCAAGGCTTTTATATGGGTGTATAAGTTCTAATTTATCCAAAGGCACATATAAAACACCCCCACTGGCATAAAGAATTTTTATATACTCTTTTTCAAAACCCACAACCCCGCGTATTTTTAAACCATCATAAATACCAACACCATGAAAAACATGAACAACCAGATCCCCCTTTTGAACCTTGTCTAAACTTAGTTTTATCAATGGGTTATGGGTTTTTTTGTTTTTTGTTTTTTGTTGAGCGTTGTTCCAAAAAGGGGTATAAAGCGCTTGGTTTTCCCCAACAAAAAAAGAATTGTTTATCTTTCCAAGCACAGGAAAAAAGCTACCGCTTGTGTTTTGCTTAACTTTGTCTTTGTTTGTATAAAACAAATAAACCGAACATTTTGGTTTGTGCTCCAAAAACGATAAAAACTCCTTCTTGGACTTGAATTTTATATCAGACGGTGTGGTGCCAGCGCTTATAGTTTCTATAGAGCTGGGTTGAAGAACAGAATATAAACCATTGTCTCGAACAATGTTGGCAACTAGGTCCCAAGCAACAAAACCACTAAGCGATCGACCCAACCTTACCTCTTTTCCAAAAATATCCCAAAACTTATAAGATTGAACAACCTGATTTGTCCTTTGTGATTCTATATTAAAAAAGGAAATAGACTCTATATTGTTATAACCAAAGCTAATTCGAACAGGATCTTTTTCATAAATTGGAAAAATATCCACAATGTCTCCCCTAGTAGATATGTCGCCAGCTTTAAAAACCGAATCAACCTTACTGTACCCAAGGCTTAAAGCCTTTTTTAAAAAAACATCTCGGTCGAAAGCGCCACCAGTCTTTATTTCAACAACAACAGGCTTTGTTTTTTTGTTTATATTTTTGTTTTGTGAGGCAACCGTTGTCGAAAGACAACAAACTGACTCCCCAGCAGCAATTTTAATTATTGCATTTGACCGGTATCGATTATATTGAGATGCAAAACCAGGAACCGTTTTTTTTGTATTCTTTTCTGGGTAGTATACTAACCCGCCCCCAAACCACTTTGAATCACCACAAAGCCTCTTGTTTAAACTGTCTGACTCAGATAAAAAAAGAAATCTTTTTTTACCACAATTATTTAACAGGTCAACTAAAAAAACCAAAAGAGCATCTTCTGTTAAGCCACTTACGCTTCCACCGGCAAAAAAAAACCTCTTCTGTTTGCTAAACATGTTAAACAATTAAAACCATAAAAATAGTTTCACGTGAAACCTACGAGGCACCAAGGTGAATCATTAAAACTGTGACGTCCGCGGGTGACACCCCAGAAACCCTTGAGGCCTGCCCCAGTGTTTGGGGTCTTACTGTTGATAGTTTTTCTTTAGCCTCACTCGAGAGACCCAAGATTGATAAATAGTCAAAGCCTTTGTCAATTTGTAGGTTCTCCCCCCTTTCTATTTTTTCAATTTCTTTAAGATGTCTTTTGATATAACCACCATATTTAATTTCGGTTTCAACATCTTCAATGAT
>MDSZ01269195.1_pt1 | contig 10306 bp, 6 predicted proteins | sample 811201 | NCBI WGS metagenome assembly MDSZ01 (sample SAMN05326647, study PRJNA326480) | marine metagenome | isolation source: seawater | place: Indian Ocean: North | collected 2010 | reverse complement strand
GCAAGAAAGCTAGAAGTTTTAGCTGATTCTTACGACGGATACCGCTTCTCTTCTATTGATAGATTGGCGATTGATTTCAACGGTAGATGTTTTCTGACCTCGATTGATTCAGGAGTGATTTATTTAGTCGATTCTCAAACGGGTCAAATCACTATTCTAAATGATCGGGTAATTCTCCCAGAAAGTCTCTGCGTTGGTCCATCTGGTAAACAGGTTTTTGTTTCTGAGCCGAACTCCGGTCGCGTTCTTTATTTTAATCTGGAAGGTGTTCTTTCTCCCCAAGAACCTAAGACTCTGATCGACTACGCACCCGAATTGATTCGACCTTATGGTTTAGCTTTTGACCAGTCTGGCTTGCTCTATGTTTCCCTTGGTGATCTGAAGCAAATTCGGGTCTATGAGTTAGAAAGCGGCAAAGAAATAAAAACACTCAGGATAGATGTGTTCGCAGGTCAATTAAGATGCAATAATGGATATCTTTTTATTGGCGGAAATGAATTTTATCATTTTTTGAAAATACCAACAAGTAATGATTAATCACGACTTGTATCAAATTCTTTAAATAAACCCAGGGGAGGTTTTTCACATTTATATCGAGCTGTTGATAACTTCTCTTTGACAGCTCTTCGAGGAAGTCCAATCTCAGATTCTAGAACTCTTAACAAAAGGAATATTGGATGGACGAAGATTTTCTTCATCTTTTTGATGAATCACCCGCTTTGCGACTGATGAGAGGTCGCCTTGGATCCTTTGTCGTGGGCTTCTTCTTCAAAACCTTTAAAAAATGGGGAGTTGTTGAAGCCTCCGAGGAAGAATTGACCGCCACTTTATCGGAACATATCGAACAAGTTAGAGAACTTGAAGACTTTGACGCACCCAAAAGATTGCCCCAAGAGTACTTGGAAGAGTGGTGTGATGAAGATCATCGATATATGACCAAAACATATGATGAGGAAAAGGAGGAATATGTCTTTCGTTTGACCCGACATTCAGAGAAAGCTCTGAGTTGGCTTCAGGATTTGCTTTCGATGCAGCAACGGGGATATGCCACTACGGAGTCTCGTTTTAATAGAATTCTTCTTGAGATGGAAAGTCTTTCCCAGGGGGTGAACGCTGATCCAGAGTCTAGAATCAAGGATCTTTCCAGAAAAAGAGACGAAATTGATAAAGAGATACAGAGGATAAGAGAAACCGGGGAAGCACCGATTTTTGGTGAGGATGTGATTCGCGACCAAGTGTACGATTTGTCTGATTTGGTTGAGCATTTTCTTTCCGACTTCAGGGCGATCGAAGAGTTTTTCAAGGATCATGCCAGAGAAATATCCAAATTATACGCTCAGGGTGAAGCGTCCAAGGGAGACATCGTTGAACATGTCCTTGATTCGGATGATGAGTTGCGTTCTTGTGACCAAGGAAAAAGCTATTTTGGCTTTCGTTCGATGATGACGAATCCAAGTTTAGCACGACAATTTCGAAATTTGGCTGAACAAACATCGGATATTGCCAGAAGAAGGGGCTTAGATCCGAATAAGACTTTCTTGAGTTTGAGTGATCGTTTGTTTGGGGAGGCAAACTCGGCACATGGTGCCTACGGCCGAATTTCCCGTAAGCTTCGCCAAGTTGTAGGAGACCATGCGGGTGGAGGTGGCAAGCATGTGCGCGAAACTCTTTCTGGTATTCGAAAAAAAGCTTTCTTGTTGCGCCACCAGCCTCCTGAAGAGTGGGAGTTTGAAATAGATATCAAACCACAACTCTTTGCTCTTATGGAGTCTGATTTTTGGGAACCCAAAGCCGTAGAGCCCTTTGCCCCGATTTCTGTCGCGAAGTCAGAAGGTGATGAATGGATGAATGAAATTCTTCACTCAGTCGGTGAGCCACTTGATCTAAAGAAATTTCGTCAACGTGTAGATGAAGTCTTGGAAGAAAAAGAGAAAATCTCACTTTCTGAGATGGTAGAACGATTTCCATTGGAGAGAGGAGTCGTTGATGTGGTTTGTTACAGGGTAGTAGCTGGCGAGGACAATCGGCATGATATTCTAAACGATGAAATTATTCAGATCGATTTAAACCGCCCAGCTCAGCCTCGTTTTGTCGAGGTTGAACAACTCATTTTTCAACGTAATATTTTATGAATCCATCCATTACTTATCGTCATGTGATCGTTCGGCTCTTGAACGGTCCAATTTATCAAGAAGACTTGGATCTCTGGGGCCGTTTAGGTGCCGAGTGGGACCGTATAAAAAATCACTTTTTTGATATGGGTTTGGAAGTTGCACGGGACGATGCAGCTGGCTACGCCTTTGTCAGACAGGCGGATGAAACCGAAGAGGATCAAGAAGAATGGGAGGACTCGAATGAAGCACCTTTGCCCAGAGTTCTGAGGAGGACCCGTCTTAGTTATCATCAAACCATTTTCATGGTTCTTTTACGCGAGGAATTAATGAGATTTGAGCAGGAGCAGGAAGAAGGAGATCACCTCTATCGTTCATCTCAGGATTTGCGTGAAATTATGTTACCGTATTATCCGGAAATGCATGACGAGAAAAAGATTCACCGTCAAATATCCAGTATGATAACAAAATTCGAGGAGTGGGGAATTTTGAAGAAGGTTCGCGAGAAGGAGGATGGTTTGTATCGTGTTGAAAGAATTATAAAAGCTAAATTGCCTCCGGATAAGCTAGCAGAGGTGCGGGATCAAATCCGTAGGAGGTCACCAGATTTAGAAGAGGAGATAGAAGAAGATGATATTTGATTCACAGCTTGAGCTAGAATTTGCACCCGACAAGTCAACCGCTGGCTACCGGTTGCACGAGCTATCGGTACTTAACTGGGGAACCTTCCATAATCAGGTCTACAGCATGCGACCTGATGGCAGAACGAGTATGATCACTGGTCGAAACGGATCCGGAAAGTCGACCATAGTTGATGCTTTGCTCACATTACTTGTTCCAAATCGAGTTCGAAATTACAATGTTGCCAGCAGTCAAGCAGGTAGTCGGGAGCGAAACGAAAGAGACTATGTTCTAGGTGCATACTCAGAAATTCATGACATTACTACCGGGCAGGGAAGAAAAGAAACTCTCCGTAAGCCCGGTGAGTCATATACCGTGCTTTTGGCTCACTTTTACAACGAAGCCTACAAGTCCGATGTTAGCATTGCTCAAATATTATGGTGCTTACCGAGTGGCAAAATCGATAAAATTTATCTTGTTGAGAAAAGAAAACTGAGCATTCAAGAAAATTTCAATGATCTTGGTGATGTCGATAATCTTAGAAGAATTATTAAAGAGCGGAATCTTACGACTTTTGATTCCTTTACTGCATATCATAAGAAGTTTGAAGCTCTTCTATTTATGGATGCGGATATGGGGAGCCGTTCTCCAATGTCAATTTTTAATCAGGCCGTTTGTATTAAAGATGTAAAGGATCTCACGCAGTTCATTCGTGAGCATATGCTGGATGATGGGGGGTCAAAGACCAAACTACAGGCTTTACAGGAACGTTTTGATGATTTGAGAAGCACGCATCGAAGAATTGAAACTGCATCTTTTCAAATTGAACAATTAGATGAAATTAAAGAAACCCACGATTCTTTTTCCAAAGCCTTCAAGGACCGGGATCATGCAGAAAGAATTCGTTACGCGATTGAGCCATATTATGCTCAAGTCGAATCGGTTCGCAGGCAGGAATGGGTAGATGAACTCAAGCATCAGGAAGAAGCGGAAAGGGCTAGATTAAAGACATCACGGGCAGAAGTTGACCGCTTGCGTGAAAAACTTTATCAGTTAGAAAGGGCCTTATCTGATAGCGATGAAAATCGCAGGCTTGAACAAGTTGGTGCCGAGTTAGACCGTTTGCGAGATAAGAGAGAGGTTGTTACAAAGAGGTCTGCCACTTTCGAAAGACATCTTGGTTCGTGGGAAAAAGGATCAAGCATAAAGACCGAAGACGACTTTATTGGCCTTCAGAGAGATTTGAACTCTCAGCTTCCAAGAATCGAAGCAAATGTGGCTGACTTGGACGAAAAGATTCCTGAAATCTCCTATCAATTACGCAAAGCAAACGAAAGAGTAGAAGTATTAGAGGATGAAAGATCTTATCTTTTGGAATCCAACTCTAATATACCAGCTGATCTTTCGAGAATCAGAAAATCACTAGCTGAATCTTTGGATCGTGATGTGGCCGAACTTCCGTTCATTGGGGAAATTGTACAGGTAGTTCCGGATGAAAGTAAATGGGCAGGTGCGATTGAGCGAATGATGCGTTCGGTTGCCCTTAGTATTATTGTGCCTAAAAAATTGATCTCCAAAGCCGAAGCTTTCCTGGAAGAGAATCACTTGGGTGATAGAGTTACTCTAATTGCTCCAACTCAAGGCTCGAAGATAGCTAAGCCCCACCTTGATTCGTCTTTTGCCAAGTTGGCATTTCGTACCGACTTGGAAAAGACACGACTCAAGTGGCTAAAAGGATTTCTCTTGGAAAAATTTCCACATATCTGTTTCGAAAGTAGGAACGATAGTTTCCAAGAGTGCGAAAATGCGTTGACTTTGGACGGCATTGTAAAAACTGGTGGTCTTCAAATTGAAAAAGATGACAATTTCTTTCTGGAAGATGCATCTAATTGGATCCTTGGGTGGGATGTTAACCCAAAGCAGAAAACCCTAGATGATGGTTTGGCTAAATGGCGTGAAGAGGTGGATCGTTGCGGTCGCTCCATTCGTGAGGCCGAGTCAGAAAGGCAGTCTTTGCGTGCAAAACTTCGTTCAGGCGTACAGTTGCAGGCCTGTGCCAGTGAATTTTCTGATATCGATGGCATAGGCTTATCCTCTCGAATAACTGAACTCGAGGGAGAAGAAAGAGTTATTGTCGGAGGATCAGATGTCCTTAAGAAACTCAAGGATGATCATGAGGTTGCCGCTAAAGCCCTAGAGGATGCTCAAAATAAAAGAGATGATATTTTACAAAGAATTGGAGGAGTCGAAGCTAGGGCCGAGCGTAATGATGCCCGCTTGATTTCCCTGGAAGTTCTACTTGGAAAATGTTTGGACGAATTTTCAAAAAATCATTCCGAAGGGATGGAGGATAATGATAGTGTTGAAGAAGAATTGAATGCTTTGTACTCCGAGATCGAATCTGAATTCGGTAAGGCACCGGATGAGCCGGATGAGATTGAGGAAGCTGCACGTTCAGCTACTCATAAAATGGATTCTCGTATTGCTAAACTGGAAAGCTCTCTTGATAAGCTGAGAGATAAGAATGTAGCATCAATGCAACGCTTCATTGCTGACGCACGAAACCAAGCTTTTCGTGACGAACTTAGTCTGGATTTGGATGAAGGGTATCAAAATTCAACCTATGAAATGTTTGATGAAGTTCGTAATCAAATTGAACAGGAGGATCTTGCAAAGAACAAAGAGAGGTTTGAAGAACTCCTTCGCGTACAGGTGCCTGAAGAAGTGTCTGGCTTTAGCGAATCCCTTGAATCTCATCGTGATCGAATTAGAAAAAGAATTAATGAATTAAATGATCATCTGTCCCGGGTTACTTTTGACCGGAAGGAGGAAACTTTTATTCAGTTAAAGTTTGAGGATGCAGGAGACGATGGAGTTCGCAGATTTAAGAAGTTACGGAGGCATGCTTTGGAAGCCGATCTTGAATCAGATGACGACGATGAGCGTCGTCGTGAACGATATCATCGAGTTGAGCAATTTCTTGGTGAGCTTGAAACAGATATGACTTGGACTGAACGAGTCATTGATGTCCGAAATTGGTTTAAGTTTAGAGCGGATGAGTTCTACAAAGAAGGTGAGGGCCTGCGACAAAGTTACAGCGGGGCCGCAGGAAAATCAGGTGGTGAAAAGAACCGGCTCGCATCTACGATTCTAGCAACTGCAATTGCCTACCAATACGGGATTGATGTAGGAGGCAAGCAAACGGAAACTTTCCGATTGGTTGCCGTTGATGAGATGTTCAGTAAGACAGATGACGAATTCTCCCAATACCTACTTGATTTATTCAAGGAATTTCATTTGCAGTTGTTGATTGTTCAGCCTCTTGATGCAAAAATTCATGTGGTACAAAAATATGTTGAACGATATCATGTTGTCGAGAGACGTGACGGACTGTCTTTTGTTGGTGATTTGAGCGTTCAAGAGTACTTAGGTGAACAATTTGAGAGAGGAGGATCCGAGGTCGAAACTGAGAAGGAAGACAGCACCATTGAAACAGACAAATAATCATTGTTTGCGGACTAGTCTGATTCTCGTTCACTTCTTAAAAAACTTCATGGAAAGATAATGAGTTCGGCTACATTCGACGAGGGTCGTTATGACGGTAGAATGCCTTATCGAAAATGTGGTCGTTGGGGTTTGAAACTGCCCTCAATTACTCTGGGTTGCTGGCATAATTTCGGAGGAGACAATCCCACCGAAAAACAACGGGAAATGATCTTTGGTTCATTTGACCTTGGGATTACCCACTTTGACTTGGCCAACAATTACGGACCTCCTTATGGATCTGCTGAAATAAATGTTGGAAAGATACTTAAAAGTCTCCCACGGGATGAGATTCTGATTACAAGTAAAGCCGGATATGATATGTGGCCTGGACCCTACGGAGAATGGGGTTCTAGGAAGTATATTCTAGCTAGCCTTGATCAGTCATTGAAAAGAATGGGAGTGGAATATTTTGATTTATTTTATTCACATCGGTTTGATCCCGATACTCCGCTTGATGAGACATTAGGTGCTCTTGATACAGCTGTCAGACAAGGGAAAGCATTGTATACTGGTATAAGTAGCTACCTTCCAGAGGCTACCAACGAATCGGTACAAATCTGTAAGAATCACGGATTTGCCCCTCTTGCGATTCATCAACCCAATTATTCCATGCTTAACCGGTGGATTGAAAATTCACTAATGGATGTATGTGAGCAAAATGGTCTTGGGATAATCGCATTTTGCCCTCTTTTCCAAGGGTTTCTGACGGATAAGTATTTAAATGGTATTCCGGAAGGTTCCCGGGCTAGCTTAGAGAAATCTCCGTTACGTAAAAACGAAGTCTCCGAGCAGAATATAAGAGTCATCAGGGAATTAAATGATCATGCCTCCGAGCGAGGTCAAACTTTGGCTCAGATGGCACTGTCTTGGGTATTAAGGGATGAACGAATCACAAGTGCACTCGTTGGTGCTAGCAGCCTTTCACAGATTAAGGATAATGTGAAGAGTGTGAATCAGACATCCTTTTCCCCCGAAGAACTTCAAAAATTAGATCGGATTTTAGCAAAAATTAACCTACCCAAATCACTCTGGGCACAGGAATAAGTAAAAGTAATCTTAATTTTTTTCTGGCAGGAAAAGATTTTCCCTTTTGTGTTCTTGGGCAGGAAATTCTGTTCTCCAGTTCTCTACTTTATCGATACTAATCTCTCCTTTCAGGATATCAGGTTCAGATTCTAATTTGTCAATAATCTCTCCTTTAGGGCCAAAGATTACTGAGTTTCCATTATAAATAATTCCAGGTTCTCTTCCTGTTCGATTTAGACCAATAACAAATGCTTGGTTCTCAATCGCTCTGGCTTGTAGCAAACTTGTCCAATGATGGATGCGTTCTTTAGGCCAACATGCGATGACCACAAAAAGGTCGGCACCCATTCTGGTTCCTTGCCTGAATAACTCTGGAAATCTCAGATCATAACAAATGATAGGACAAACGGTAAAAGGACCTAAATTAAAGGTTCTACATTCATTTCCTGGAGTATGTACATGCTCTTCGCACGGTTTGGAGATTAGATGGATTTTGTCATATTCAGTCACTCTTTCGCCTTGAGGAGAAAAGCAGACAAACCGGTTGAAACTAAATTGACCGATCTTCTGAATCAAGCCGCCAGCAACCCAAGAATTATATCGAGTAGATAACTTACTAAGGAATGTTGAGGTTTTTTTGGGTTCATCTTTCGTTGTGATTTCCGTATTTAAACAAAAGCCTGTAGCAAAGGTTTCAGGAAGAATAATTAAACTATTTTTTTTAATCCCCGAAGACTCAAGTATTTGTTCTATTTCTTGAAAGTTATATGTCTTGTCCCCCCATTTAGGATCGAATTGAATCCCATATACTTTCATTGTTTCAGCCGATTAATTAATAGATTTTAGAAATAAGTATCAAATCGCTTTAGATGCCACCTACTGGAACCAAATTTTAAAGTTTTCGAATCCGGACATTGCGAAAGTAGAAATTTTTAGCGGTGCTATAGTCTTCTATCCCAATATATCAGGTAGGTGGAAGATCTCCTACACCACTCAATTTTTTCATACGGTTTAGCTGTAGAATCAAGAATTTGACTTTCGATTCCGTTTTTGGATGGATCATTGGATTTCCATCTTTTTGAGGCAGCCAATTGTCGGAAGTTTTCCAATCAGTCAGTTCCTTTCCGTTGTAAAGGGGGATGAATATCCTTCTCTTGATCCCCAAAACCCACGGATGAAAGACTTAGTATTAAAAAGTATGTAGGTGGATGGAGTATTCATCTAAAGATTATTCCAGTTCTTTGATTTTAATATTTCTCCAAGCGACTTGATAAGGACCAGTACCTTTTTTTATTCCGTGTACTTGCAATCCAATAAAGCCTTTAGGATGAGTCTTGAATTTATCTTCATCCTTGAGATTGGATATTTGCTTTCCATTCACCCAAGTTTTAATGAAGGGGCCTGTCGCTAATATCCTGTACTGGTTCCACTTTCCATTCACGAAGTGCTTATGGGGTATCAAATCCTCTTTGGGGGTCATCCAACCACCACATGCTTCGCCATAGATGTATCCGGATTCTGCACCATTTTCTTTTGTTGCTTCAATTTCGACTTGGGGACCATTAACCCGTCCAAACTTGTCGCCCCGCACTTTCTCCTTATCGTTCAATTCTTTGGTTTGGGATCGAATTTGGACTCCGGAGTTTAGTTCGTCATTGAACAGTTTTACTTCGAAATGTAATTCGAAATCACCATATAACTTGTTCGAACATAAGAACGAGTTCGGACTGCCTTCATTTGTTTTACCAAAAATCGCACCGTTTTGGACCCGATAGGAAGCAGTCCCATTTTTTTGACTCCAACCATCGAGATTCTTACCGTTAAAAATAGATTTCAAGTCATCACTTTTGTTATCTTTTGCTGAAAGCTGATAAAAAAATAAAAGTGAGGCAAAGATAGAAAGAATTTTTTTCATTTGTTTGTTTTATTGTGCGTTAGAGGTGGAATAATTTAAAACAATTATTTTTTCTTTGGTTTTGGACGCTTTCTAGAGGCAGCGTGCTCTTCAGGGGTCATCCATGGACCAGGTGTGAAAGTTATATCTTCCTGAGTCGGCAATTTGATCCGATTGGTCTTTTCGCCGTAATCATCAAGTTTTTCATTCAGTTCATTTTCAGTGACTTTGTAGGTGGGTACTCCCGAGCTTGGAATTTTCGCTCCAGCAGCCCAAACAATCGAATTAAGCACCAATTGTCTATATCCATCGATAGCCCAGTTTCGATGGTGGTGTCCGCCGGTAAAACCAACCCCTCGACCGCCATCGGGACGAACAATTCCCCAGAGTAATGCCTGGCTTTTCCCTTTGGCTAAAAAACCATCACGAGTCCATATATTATTAATTCTCAAAAGGTTCTTTTCATTAGGTGTGGCAGTTCCGAGAGGAAGCATTTTCGGGTGATAATGAATGTTGAAATAAAATTCATCCACCGCATCGATAGGACCAACTCCGTTAGCCGTTTCATGTCCTTTCATAGGTTTAATTTTTGCCCTCCAAAAGGGATTGACTGAAACACCATTTTTGAAAAACCCTCCAATCCACGGAAGAAAGTATTTTTCTCCCTGCTCCACGCTTGGATGGACAGCGTAATGCATAAAGATCACACCAACTTTTTTCTCTCTTACCAGTTCATCCATTTTTTCCCAACCATGTCCAATCACTTTGGTACCGTCTGCATAAATCACGATGGCATCTGCATCGTCTAGTATGCTCTCATCCTCGGGCCAACCGGCATTGACCACTGCCTCAACATCAACTTTATCCTGTGCATTGAGGTGTTTTGCCAGTAAATGGGAACCAGCTTGAAATTCATGATCTCCGGAGGCATGGCTTCTCGAACCATGGAGAAAGACAACTTTATGTTTGGCTTTTGCCTCGGCTGCAAAGCCTGAAAATATAGAAAACAGGATGACGGATAGAAGTGGTATAATTTTCATGGGCACTTTAAATCTATTGGCAGTTTTGTTCGGGTAAAGTTCATTCGCGGTTGTTTTTAAGATTAGAT
>MDSZ01260261.1_pt1 | contig 10307 bp, 5 predicted proteins | sample 811201 | NCBI WGS metagenome assembly MDSZ01 (sample SAMN05326647, study PRJNA326480) | marine metagenome | isolation source: seawater | place: Indian Ocean: North | collected 2010 | reverse complement strand
TGGTAGCAGAGCATGTTTGTGTTCTTGTATAAGTAGGCTGATTGGTAAATGAGACTGTATTGGTTACAGTTTGTGTTCTTGTTTGAGTAGGTGTAGGAGTAGCTGATGCGTTATTAGTAGGCGTTTGAGTTGATGTAGATGTACGTGTTTGTGTAGGCGATACTGTGTGTGTAATATTTCTAGTAGCTGTAGGTGTTGGTGTATTTAAATCAGAGTAACCTAAACCATTAATACTAAAATTGTAGAGATAAAAAGCAGACTCATTAACGCCTGTCGAATATGATAAGCCAACCTTAACCTTACCATCATAAGGTAAGTCTAAATTTAAATCATTATTATCATATACTTTAACAAATTCATCACTAATTTTATTCTTTAAAGAAACTACTACCCTTCTTCCATATTCAGTAACTCTTACTTTAAAATATTTCTTAGGGGGATTTAATCCTGTTTTGGTAGGGGTAGATGTAATAGTAAGTGTTTTAGATGTTGTTACATTAGGTGTGCTGGTTCTAGATAAAGTAGGGGTAGGTGACGCTCCATTTGTTATTGTTTGTGTTGGTGATACTTTATTGGTAGGTGTATGTGTACTTGTACGAGTAGGTGTAGCTGCTTCAGTAGAAGTACGAGTAAAAGTTGCAGTAGCAGTAGATGTTATACCTACCGAGGCTGTTTTAGTTAATGCTGGTGTACCTGTTACTGTTTTAGAAGGAGTAGGTGTAGCAATTGGGTACTTATCACCATAAACATCATACAAAGTACCATAAGCTGATAAACTCTCACTTCCAATAAGCTGAAAGTTTTTAGTAGAGCCGTGACGAAGTGTAATAGAATTGGGTTTAGGTAAACCTCCGGTAATGTCAGGCGTTAGATTAGATGCAAAATCACCTACTGTATCAAAACCTACACCTAAAATAGAATCATCAGTACCTGCAAATATATCATTACCTAAATATTCTACTTTACCAATTGTGGGTGCAAATCCTAATCCAGGACCAGGACTACCTACATTGACTGACGAACCAGCATTAGTAAAAAATATACAAAACCCTTCGCCTCCATCTACTTCACTGCCAAAAAATGAATACTCACCAGAAATAACAATATCGTTCTTGATATTCAAGATATCTGTTAACAATACATTGTTTGTTTTTACATATGTTAATACTGATGCCGGCATTATATATATTTACTGTTGTTCACCTAATTTCAAAACACCTTCGTTCTTTATCCACAATGAATTTTTAGTACCATCTAGTTTGTTGTATTCTAAGTACGAACCTCTTACAGGGTTACTGTAATTTTCATCTCTTATCTTAGCGTTTTGAAAATATAAATCATTCTTTATATTTGTAAATATGCCGTCTTCGAACTTGAAATTTTGATAATAGAACGACATGCAATCTGATAAATCTTTTGCTTTGTACATGTATCCATATACATTAGATTCTACATCGTATGATATTACTGGTCTATCTATTTCTACTATGTTATAACAACTAACATCTGAAGCAGGGTTAGATTTAAGAGGATTTTGAATAGTTTTAAGACTATATTTTCCTACTTCACCTAGAATGTTATTAGTCTTTTTAGGGTAAATTTGTTTTAGTAATAAATTATCTAACTCTAACTTATAAATCGTGGGGTGTAACATTTTATAATTTGTAGACGAAAGAGCAGAGTTAAGAGTTGTTTTATGGAATAAAAGTGTGTTAGATGGTTCGTGGTAAAAGAAGTTACCAAACTTTTCTAAATTATTATCACCTTGTGTTGTTCTTGATATAAATCTTAAATTACTGTCATAAACAGAAATAGTATTATCTGCGTAATCGTAGTTAATCTTTTCAATAACCAAATAGTTAGGTGTTTCAATTACAGCTACATCATAAACAGCATCTAATTTAATAACATCATTGTTAAGCTCATTATAAACTTCTGGGTAACCAGAATACTTTAAATAGATTGAACTTAAAGCAGCTGAAAGAGCAGTTACAACATTAGAACTATTTCTAAAAAATGAATCTGAATTTGCTACATACTTTTTATTATAAATCGATTTGTTGACTGAATCAGGTACCGTAACATAAGAGGTAGATAATCTAGGTATTGTAGAATCATAATAGGGTACTTTGTACTTTTTGACCTTTTTGCTAGAATTATAATAATTAGCATCATATACAAATTTACCCCCATCGATAGAAGTGCTTAACTCTTTAGTAAAGACAGCTGATCTATTAAAGTTAGGTCTAACTCCATTAATGTCCGAACCACCGTCTAATAGTAAATTGTAATATAGATTGTCGTCATTAGCACTCCATGCTGGGCTATCTGAACCTGGTGTATCAGGTAATAAAGTACCTTTGTTGGTAGTATAAAATACACCATCATAAGTATTACCTTTTACATATGTGTAACCAGTTACAAAACACCAAGGCATAGTAAATACTCCAAAGTTTAATGATGATAAAATAATCGCATCAAACGTAGCAACACCAATAGTCGATAAACTAAATGTGAATACTCGCTCAGGTATAATGTTTTTAAATTCATTTCCATATCCACCTTCAGCTGCTACTGCATAATCAAAAGCGCTAATATCGTTATAGAAAAATGTACCATTGCTTATAAAAAGACATTTTGTTGTTACTCCTTTATATGACTCTCTTTCAGTTGTGAAAGGCAATGTAGAAGTTCTTTTTAATAAACCATAACTATTACCATAAACATCAGAAGTACTAAAAGTTAAGTTTTTATCTGAAACTAAAAGTTTTGACTGTCTTAAATCAATAGGATATAATGCTCTGTTAACTGTATCATATACATCGTTATTACTAAAGATATCAGACTTTTTACCTTTAAAGAAATCTACACTATCATAGCTTCTAGATACACCAGCATCATCTATGTTATTTTTTTCTTCGGTGTTTTCATACCCATGAAAGTTTAGGTAATATGAATCGTCATTTATATAACCAAATGCTGCTGAATTACTAATGTCATAAGTTACTACATATGTATTCTCATATATGTTAAATAAGTCAGCTGACCTTTTGTATATTGAGTTACCATATGAATGTATGTACTTGTTAGGATCAGGATAATAATAGATATTATTATCAGAAAGTTTATCGTAGTTAACACTATAACTGTAATCAAAAGAGTTATAGATTAAAGTACCAAGATATTGAGGAGTGTAATAACCTCCTATTTCAGCTTCTCTTACAAGTGTTGCTGAATTTGCTACAGAGCCGGTACTAACATTATTACGATTAAAAAAGTTAGATGATTCATTTTCAGACTTAACAAGCATTCCTGAAAATGTATCTGTATTGGTTGAACCAGTTGAAAGATAATACCAATCAGTGCCAATAAACTTACTAAACAATTTAACTTTGTTGGTAAGATTTAAATCATTAATGTCACCGGTATTATATTGATTAATAAAATCTTTATTTTTATAAAACGAAACGTCATTGGCATTTAAAGCTACAGGTAATGAAAGATTACTAACAAAATTTTCTATAACGTATTCATATGATGATAATATTTTTGTAGCTGATCGATCATAATCTATAAACACATCAGGGTCAAAATCATTAGTGTTACTCGTCCATTGATCCTTTCTTACTTCACCACCATACTCGTATGACGATAATGGTACAGTATTATCTAAATCAAAATAGTTTTGATAGTCGTCATATAATTCATCTAATACGAAATTAGTATTAGATAATACGAAATTTTTATCTACTAAATTTTTGTTAACTAATGAAATAGTATTAGAGTTATAAATTAATAAATCCCTAAACAAATTAATTAAGAATAATTTTACACCAGACGAAGAAGAATATATGTTATTACGTCTAGGTTGTGTCTTGATCTTCTCTCTAAATGAAGAATAATATGATGTTAAATTTCTAAGCTTATTTGAAACAAGAGGTATAATTGCATCTACTTGATCAGGGTCATCATAATTAACTGCTTGTATAAATCTTCTTTCATGTTCTGTAAAAACATCTAATGAAAGTTCTTTTAAAATGCTAATGTAGTTTTCTTTTACTAGATTATTTTGAGATTGTAAAAAAGTATTCTTAACATTGTTCCAGCTATTGATATATCTTTTATAAGATTCATTATAAGTTTCAGACGATACCGATGTATCGGTAAAGTAAGAAAGCCAAGTCTTATAATCTAGTGGAAAATTATAATCTATAGCATTAGAAACGTTACCGATGACAGTAATCGATTCATCGATATCATACTTAGCAAATCTATCTATAGAGTTATTTGACATTAATATTATTTAATTTCTAATATGATGACAACAATTCAAGTCCCAAACTTAATTGATAGGAAAGATTTTGATTTATTATTCCATCTTGTGTATCCCATTTGTTTAGAGAAGTTCTATAATAATTTTTAAAGTAATTAACAGAGTAAGGAGACTTTGTATCTTTATCAATTAAAGGTAACGTAGTTTGATATGTATCGTCCCAATTGATTATATTGTTTGTCCACTTACCTGGTACAACTGGAACGAACTTGTAAAAGGTATAAAAGCTAGATAATTTTTGAGCAGATAATGGGTCACTCCAGAAGCTTCCTGGTACTACTAAATTCCAACCCCATGATGAATCTAAAGTACTAAGCGGGTAAGTGTCTGATTTAAAAGGTAAATCTGTTCTTTGTATTTTATATTGTTCTGAAAATATCTCATAAGAAACTACATATTCATCTTCTTTATTAATAACACCATCATATATATCAATCCTATTACCAAGATTGTTACCCCTATCTTTACCTATACTATAATTGTAAGCAGCAGTTTCAAAATCATTTTTAACATCGCTTTGAACATATTTGTCCGTAAAGTTAAATTGATATTGACTTCTTTTACCAAATAATAATGAACGTTTTATGGTAAATATATTCATCAAACGAGCTAAGTCAGCTGGATAATTTATAAGAAGATTAGCTGATACAAACTCATCCATATCAACATTATACTCTAACCCATAACTATATAAACTTTGTATATTGCAAGTATCTACATTTATTACATTAGGTACATAATTAGAAGTCTTTTCGTATATTCTTTTACCAATTGAATTTGTTGTAGAACTTAACGTACCTAATGAAGTAGAAAAGAATACATCAAATAACATTGGCTTTTTATATACAGAAGGCTGAAAAGCATGATCTTTCAAATAGTTTGATGTATCAAAATTTTCATTTAGTTTTGCTATTTTATTAACACCTTCATTAGGATAAAGAAAGAAAGCATCTGAAGTACCACCTACAAAATATTCACTTCCACTTACATCTTGCACCATACTACTAGCGCTAAGAAAAACTGGTAAGTAAGTTTGTTTATTACCAAGAGTTAAATTATTATCCTCTGGTACAACTATCGAACCCTTTACCCAACCATATCTATAATCTTTAAATAGTTCTGTATCAAAAGTAGTATAGTCTGATAAACTACCATAACTGTTACCTAATGTATCTACTAAACTAATACGTACGCTGTTTGTAGCAAAATCTAAAAAGCCAGGATTTAAATAATTGTTGTAATTTTTACAATCATAATAGTCACTTGATTTTAACTTGGCAACAAAAGATATTCTTTTATTAATAAATTGAGATGCAGAAATATCAAATGTATTATCAGGTAAACCTTCACCATCTAAACCATTACTAGATATATGAAACATAACTGGTTTAGAATATAAATTTTTATCTATCGTAATATAATCAGAATATGTGTTCTTTAGAGGTAAGTTAGTTTTAAAATCTAAATTATAATACTTCGTGTAATTATCTTCGAAATCGGAAGTGTCTAATGTAGCAAATATATAGTAATTTTCATCTTTAACTGAATCGTCGATAAAGTTAAATGCTGCATAACCGCTAGTACCTACAAAAAATGAACCGACGTCTTCACCAGACGTTGAAACAACTAACGAATCCCTATCGAGCTTACCGTATAACAACGTATTATCTAATTTTAACTTATCGATATATTTGTCGGAATATACCGGCAGATTTCTAAAATTCTTTACCTTTTCTCTTTTTGCAAATCTATGTGTAGGTAATAGGTGAGCATAAGGTTCGTCACTCAATTTAGTAAGATCATAATAGAGTGAATTGCTTCCACTGCAATTTAAGAAGAATGAATAACCTTTATTAGAATATGATTGTAAACTATTAAAACTCTCTAAAGTAAAGGTGGGTGAAATTTTACCAGCTGTAAGTTGTAACGTGTCAGCATATATACCAGACAATGGTTTAAATCCAAAATTGTTATTAACAAAATCAAATATAGTAACTTGTTTGTTATATGAATCTAATACAGAATTACTAGAGCATAACATTAACGTCATTGTAACGTCATACTGACCGGGGTAAAAATAATAATGTGAAGATGATAAGCCTTTTACGGGAGTGGACCCATCACCAAAGTCCCATATAACATACACATTACTATAATCTTCAGAATAGTACTCTGTTGGCTTAAACAACAGAGGTGTTTGTTCTAAAGCATAAGATGATAATGATTCAATTTCGAATACATTATAACTTTTAAATTTCCAATATCCTGTCGGCATTTTTAACCTTGTCTAGTAACTACAATTTTATCAGATATATTTTGCAAATCTTTAAAATAAGGATATTGAAAGAAAAGCAAAGGTATATCTTGTTCTGTAAACGTAAAGTCTGAAGTAGGGTAAACAGGATTGTATACTAAAAAGCTAAGCCCATCAGTTTGTATTGTTTCTGTGTTAAACTCTCTAGAAGTGTTTACTGATACAACGCCATCGACATTTAATATATCCTGATTAATATTTCTTATATCTAAAAGTTGACCTAACTCTATATTAGATTGAGAAAAATAATTGTTAAAAATATCTACAACGTCGTTTTTAACTGACGTTAAATCTCTTAGAGAATTTTTACTAACCACGACATTTAAATTTGTAACATCTCCTGTTGCTACAGCATCAATATAATCAGAGGATGCATTAGATACACCAAAATTAACCTCCATGTAAACCGGATCATTTACCACTAACTCAGCAGTAGCACTCTTAATATCATCTAATAAAGTGGTAATAGCATTTTTCTGAGCGATTGAAAGATAACTAGTTCTTATATCTAATGAATTTGTTAATATTTTATTAGGTACTGCAAATATGTATATGTTGTTAAAATCGCATGAGTCAGAAAAGTTAACTTGATTAAAAAGAACTCTTGAATCGTCATTAGGTCTTACCAACCCAATGTCAAAAAAGTATTTTTGGAACACTGATGTATAGTCAAAATTGTTGACGACAGAAGTAGAGCTAATAAAATTACCAAAATTCTTATTAATATAATTTTCATAATCTGTAGTAGTAATTAAACGATATTGTGAATTGAAAAGATTAGGTGCGTTTTGTTTAATTTCGCTTACTGTTTCTTTATCTTTAAAATTGGTAGAAGAGTTTTTATTAGTAAATGAAAGCTTAGCTGCATTCGATCTAGTTATGACATTAGAAAATTCAGGAAGCGTATCAGCTAAAATCCTATTAAACCTTGTCGTGTTATAAAAATAAAGCTCCTGGTTATCTAATTTACCTTTACTTAATTGTCCTATAGCTGCATCAGATTTAAGATAGTAAATTGCTACAGTGTCACCGGGTCTTAATCTCTTACCATTTATATTATTACCGAACTTAATTTCATATTGTTCGTTTTCGTTAAACCTAACTGAATATTTTTTAGATGAACCATTTTCGAGATATAATGAAGTTGTTCGTGTCCATTTTTCCCATTTAGGATTTTTAACATTAGGTAAAATATAAACATCTATACTGTTATTGTCGATGTAAAAATTTGCTTCTGGGTCAGAAGATGCTAAAATAGCAACTTCGTTATCTTCGCCAATTGCTTGAAACGAAGGAAATTCAACAAACTCACCATTATATAATAGAGTGTTATTTTGAAAATCAGTTAACACTTGAACACCAGTAGATGTTTTCTGGAATGAAATATCATTTGTAAAACTGTAAGATGTACCAGAGGTTGTAAAATAACTATATCTTGGAATTGTATATAAATTCTTTTCTAAAGATGAATTAGCTACACATTCAAAAGCAAGGTTAGCTGTTTGAGGTCCAGTTGGGTTATAATCAATTGATTTGACTATCTGATTAATATTTTCATATAACTCTGCTTGACTGAATAAAGACTCAGATGAATTCTTATTTAAATAGTATATTAGTACGTGGTAAGAATAAGCAACGATATCGATGATGGCAGATAAATTACTTCCTTCGTAGTTCTGATCAGTAAAAATTTTCTGGTCATTCAACCTTTCTATAATAAGGTCTTTAAGGCTTATAGCATCAAATGCTACATAACCATTTTGTTTTATTTTAAAATCTGTATCTGCCATATTAATTGTAAAAAGTTATTCCTGTTGAATTTAAAGCCGCTTTAATATTTAAAACGCTATTATTATTTATGAATGGTACTGCCATCGACAACTCAATATTGTATTGTTGATTATCATAATCTACTATAACGTTCACTTCTTTTAGATCAACTCTTGGTTCTTGCACCTTTATTGTATTCCTTACAGCTTCGCCTATCATTTGAGCAGTATCGGTATTGCAAGCTCCAAACAAAAATTGATTTAAGTTTAACCCAAAATTGGGGTTTAAAATTTTATCGCCAGGAAACGTAGTAAATATGTTGACAATGCTATTCTCTATAGCTCCTAAGTCATAACTACCTACTATATCGTTTACTTTTAGATCAGAATACAGCTCTTGCTCTTGTAATTGATCAAATTCAAAATCAAGTTTAACGTCAGCATAAGTAAACTGCTTTTTGTATGTCACATTCTTAGGTTTTTCTAAGTTATTGAATACAATGTTGGCCATATTATTATTTAATACACATTTAAATTAGCTTAAGCGGCATAAATAATATTGTGGAAAAGAAATTCAATAAGATTTATGAATCTTACGTTTCTAGGTATACCAGAGGGGGATTCCTTACAGGAGACTTAGTAAAGGTAAGAAGTGACTTTAAATCAACAGATGGATACAAAAAGTTAACTCCAGAATTCAAACAAGCTTTAGATGATCTAATGGCAAGTGATCTGAACTTAAGAGTATCTGGAATTGAAAACAAATATCCTTCAGCACAACCCGGAAACACAGATAATTCAAGTGGTGAGTTTTCTGTTACAGTCTCTCAAGAGACAGCGCCAGGTAGATATGATGGCTTTTATCAGTTTCCTGATGATATTTTTGAACCTGTAGATGTTTATCCTAACAGGATGCCAGTACCAAATAGCATGGTTAGACCAAATGGTACTGAAATCGACCCAGATACTTTAGAGTATGAAGATCCAGGTATTGGAGTTGATCCTCTTGTTTCGCAAGTTGATGCAGGCTACTTAGCTGACGATCCAAAACAACCTAAGCAAGGAGAAGATAGAGAATTACACAATGTTAATGCTAAAATTGATCAATTCGGAGCACCTGAATTAGATGCACAAGCAATTGGCGGCGGTAATATGCCAGACACTAGCATCTACTTAAAGTAATAAAACAAGAGTAAGCGTTGATTTCTTGATCCATAACAAAGCTTGATTTATAGATAAAGTCGTGACAAGTAACAAGTTGCGACTTTTTCTTTTCCTCATTGATATCTAATTCGTCGATATAATTAAACATCTCTTTTAACAATACAGGATAGTCGTTATTAAATGTATGCTCATTCTTTATAGCTAACTTTCTGCACTTAAGTACATGGCCATGTGATATAAGTTTATACAAATCGCCAATAAGTTTGGATACGTTAGATGAGTCATCAAGCTTTATAACACCATCAGTGTTTAGCTTCTGAATTGTGTTGATAGTCTTTCTAATATCAGGGAAATTATCTTTAACAATCTTATCTAAATCTTCATCACTTGCTGTAATTTTCTCTTCAGCACAGATCTCTTTTATTCTTCTAAGAATCGATTCGTGGTCATGTGTAATGTTAAATGTTTGACATCTAGATTGCAATGCAGGAATAATTCTATGCTTATAGTTAGCAGTTAGAATAAATCGAGTAATAGCACTATACTCTTCCATTACATTACGCAATGCTCTTTGACCATCTTGCGTTAGTCCATCACACTCATCAAGAATGATTACTTTGAGAGGAAATAAACTTTTAGTTTTAGCATAGTTTGTAACTTTGCTTCTAATTGTATCAATACCATTTTCATCTGATGCATTGATATATAAATGATCACAATCAATAAG
>MDSZ01236379.1_pt1 | contig 10307 bp, 7 predicted proteins | sample 811201 | NCBI WGS metagenome assembly MDSZ01 (sample SAMN05326647, study PRJNA326480) | marine metagenome | isolation source: seawater | place: Indian Ocean: North | collected 2010 | reverse complement strand
TCATCGCTGTTAGAGCCGTCTGGACAAGTAGTGTTTGACAAAACCGCTTTAGAGAGGTCTGCCAATCCAAACAGTCCGTTTAAATTAGCATCGGTGAGGTCAACATTTTCCATGAAAATACCATCATCGTTTAAGTCGACAATTATTGTGTTCTCTAGATTGGCGCCAGTCAAGTCTGCGCCTGACAAATCAGTATCAAATAACAGGGATTCGCTTAGGTTTACGTTGCTCAAATCAGAACCAGAAAGGTTTGTTTCAGACAGGTCTACGCGACCAAGATTTCTCTCGTTCAAGTCTTGATTTTGGATGTTTAATCCAGACCAATCACCGACCATCAATTCTGAGTAAGCGAAGTACAGAGCGAATGGATCTGGCTGGTCCGTACCACCTGATGTGAAATTGAATTCTAATTTCTCCCAAACTAGAGTCACATCTCGAGATTTGTCATCCGACCTCTCGAGTAACTCATCATCAAGTCGATTCTCCTCGCCTCCTCTTTCTGACCCTGGTAAGTCCAATGAATATGCTGCATCTGTACCTGCTGAGAATCCGCCCCTCTGATAGGCATCTAATGCTTCTGAAATATCTTCACCGGGGAGCGCTTGTTCACTCCATTTCAGCACACCATCACTGCTTTCCAATAGCACATAAGTCTGCAAACTTTCTCCGCCTAACTCATCACTTAAGGCGAGTTGTGGAACACTGGTTGCTAGTGGAGTTACGCCTGAGTCAGCATATTCTTTGATGATGCTGATGATTTCAGACTCGTTGACGTTTGTCTCCATTTGAATCTGCAAATCCGAACCCACAGTCGCATCCACTGTCTTTTCATCGACAATGGTTCCAGTATAACCCTGAACTGCTGCTAGGGTCACGATTGAAAGTGTTAGGAGCATAATTACAGCTAGCCTATTCACCGATTCAGCAGAACCGGATCCCTTGAGTCCTCTCTTTACGTCCTTCAAGAGCGGAGTTCTTCCAAAGATAATTTGCATAATTTGAGGGCCCTTCGCTCCAATTCTTCCTAGTAGTAAAGCACCACCAATCCAAAGAGCAAACGGTCCAAAGATTCCAATCAATCCTTCGATGAAGAAGTTCGAAACAATTCCATCTTCACTCCCGTTCATCTCAAGCCATGTATCAACTACTGCTAGCATACCGAATAGGAATGCAGTCCAGTGTAGCCAGCGTTTTGGTTCTGATTTCTTTGATGATTTCTTAACTCCCTCTTCAATTTCAAGTTCAATAAAGTCTCTTGCTCTACTGCGACCAAATAGAACTGCTAGGCCTAAAGTCGCTATTGCTGTAAACAGCGTAGACCCAATTCCAAGCGTAGGATTGACATCGAAATCTCCGGTTCTGAATTCCATGAATCCAACTGCTGATAGAACAATCGGAACCGCCAGTAAGGCTAGAATGTACCCAATCAGCCAGGCTACTGAAGCCATAACGAATAACTCGAGTAAGACCATACCTTGGAGCGTCTTTCCATCCGCACCTATCACCCTATGAATACTCACTTCTCTACGCCGTTGTTCTAAAGATAGCACCAAACCATAAATCAATACTGCAATAGATAGTATTACAATCGGAATCATAATGATGTAGTCGAATATTTGGATTAATCCAAGGAAGATATTGAGGAATGTGATTGTACCACTCACGATGTCGGTATAGTATAGGTCGATGCCTTCTTCAGTGTAATTCTGAGCTTGGACCCTAGTCCCGAGGTCTTCCAACCATTCCTCAGCGTCATCAGTTGAACTGGTAGGAAGTTGACCTCTATCGATTGTAACTCCTAGATACATATGGTCATAAAACATCAAAGTTCCACGCTGTGATTCTTCAAGAACCTGCAATGTAGTAAAGAGCGGATTGAAAGGGAGAGTTGGGTTTCCAAAATCCCAAGGCTCGTAAATTCCCACAACTTTGAGGTCCTCAACGGTCATCCACATCCTACAGTAAATCATCTCGTTATTTTCAGGAGTGATCTCGCCATCGCAATTCTCATCCGTAATCGACCCTTCTACAAGGGTTGATTCATCCACAACATATGCAAATGTTAGACTGTCTAATGTATCACCGACGTTAGCCTGCGCTTGGCTTGCTATGGTCGATGGCAAGATTATGCCTCTATCACGAGTCATGTTTTCCGGGCTCGGCCACTCTCCTAATCCAGGTATTATGTTACCACCCAAACGCTTCGCCAATTCGCCATCAAATGCCCCATCATCCAAGAAACGTATCGCTCGCATGTCGGAAATCGGTGGACCATTAGCGTCCGCCTCAGGATAGGTGAACGTTACATTAGACCAGTATGGATTAGAAGATGCCGTTATTTCACGCATCTCAAGTGGCTGTGCTACAACAAATTCCCGGTTGAAGAAGCCTCCGCTATGTATTCCTTGCCGACCAAGTACCAGAGTACAATCATTGAATTCTGAGAAATCTTCGAGTAATTCATCACATACATCTCTCATTACTGTGGTATTGTTAGACCAACCTGATGCATTTACAACAGGCTCACGGGCATACTCGATTTTTGCGTCAAACGGCTCGGACTTCAAAGATTCTTCAAAAAATAACTGTGACAGACCCACACCATATGCAAGAACTGTGGTGATCACCAGTGAGGATAAGAAAACACCAGTAATTACTGCAAGACCTCTTTCTTTTCCGCGCCATGCGCCCTGTGCTGCAAGGCGTAGCCTGCTCGGTAATTCCGTCAATTTGGTCTGGAATTTTGCCAACTTTGAACGGTTGATATCAAAATCTGAATCAACTAAATCGATGTCTATGCCGGTCATTCTTCTTCACCGTCCTCATCGAGTCCCCAAGCAGAGCGTATGTCAGATGCTTCGGTTTTTCCGTCTTTCAAAAGGAGCATCCTATCTGCGTTGGATGCCAAATCTGGGTCGTGAGTAACCATCAGAATTGAAATTGGCTTTTCTTCGTCATGACAAAGTTCCTTGAAGAGAGCGAGTACTTCCTTACCGCTTGCAATATCCAGGTTGCCAGTTGGCTCATCTGCTAGAAGAATAGGGCGATTGCCAGCAATTGCCCTAGCGATTGCCACCCTTTGCTGTTGCCCGCCAGATAATTGGTCAGGAATGTGATGCATCCTGTCACTAAGACCGACTCTTTCAAGAGAATTAATCGCAGCTTGTTCAGCGTCGCTGGCCGACATTCCAGATAATTCTAGAGCCATTGCAACATTGTCAACTGCACTTAGATTATCGAGAAGGTGAAAGTCTTGGAAGATCCACCCAACCAATTCTCTTCTGACATCAACTACGCTTGATGGACCTTTGAGTCCGTATGTCCTCTCGTTGAGAGTGATACTTCCGCCATCACCGGCTAGTAGACCACCGATGATATTGAGCAGTGTAGATTTACCGCAGCCTGATGGCCCCATTAATGCGACCATCTCACCACGTTCAATCTCCATTTCCACCCCTTTCAGGACTTGGAGTTTGTTCGATCCTGAGCCAAATGACTTAGTTAGACCTGTTATAGTTAACATGACACCACTCAATAAAGCAGCATCATTGAGTTATTATATATCAACTAATGTTTGATATGAATCCTGCAGATTTCATCACTTTTTGCCAAAGGTCATTCTTCTTAGCCAGTGAATTACTCCACCAGTTGAGAAAATACCGCTGCGGTATTGTTGCTTTTCCATGACACCATCAACCCAGGTTTCGAGTTCGTTGTCCATATTTCTCCCTCAGTTTACTTTTGGAACCGGCCCTATAATGCGTTTTGGGTGTTATGTTTAAACTAAGTGTTACTAAAGATACCAAGAAAGGGGTGCGTAGTCAGGCAGATAATTGCTCTATTCGCTTGCCCATTACTCTCTTCCATAGCGGAGGGAAAATTGCCAACCAAAAACAGACGTAGTAACCACTCGGTAGTTGTGGAGAATTCTCGTATGCTTGCAAATCCCACATTGGGGTACTAGCTTTCAAGTGGTGCGCTGGGTGAAGTGGAAGTTCTAGTAAAGTCCATCTTGACCAGACACCTCTGTGCTCCCAAGAATGGAATTCTGTGTGTCTCTCTCCAACCTCTCTTCGCAATCCGTAATGCTGCATGTAATTTACATATTCGAGAAGAATGATTGCTAGGCCTGCTTGAATCAAGAAGGCATACATTACTGATGCAGAGAGCAAGAATAGCCCGAACAGGAAAATGACCTGTAAAATCGAACTATGAAGTATTGGATTCTTAAAACCGGTTTTGCCTTTGTCAGAATGAGTCTTCCATGCTGATTTGTATTGTTTTGGAATTGTCATCACGATTTGGGTCCAGAGGCCTCGTCCGGCAGGAGAGGATGCTGGGTCTAATTCTGTAGCATAATTTCGGTGATGACCATGATTATGTTCTGTAGTAAAATGTGAATATAGTACCATGAACATGTTCAACCGTGCAACTCTCCAGATTAGAGATCCTTTCTTTCTGTGCCCTGATTCGTGTGCGTTTATTATCCCGGAAATTCCACCAACTATACCGACAGATAATCCTCCAAGTATTACTGGGACCGTAAAGCCATCTAAATTTGCCCTCCACAAAAGAACAGCGATGCATGCGTAAAAGAAAAAGGCATGAGAGTACAAGAGGCCATTCCAAGCACGCGTTGAAACCTCTCCTCGAACCGGTGATCTTTCAGGAGCAAAATAGTCTATGAATGGGCAAATTCCTAGTGCATAAACGAATCCTGAGAAGGCCCAGTACCCGCCTTGATATATTCCAGCGATGGTAATTATCGGCAGAATGAAACCTAGCAAATGAGGAACCCAGGACTCCTCTGCTTCTTGCATGTCATAGCCCAAGCACTCATACCTCATAAGCGTGGGTTTGAAATCAGTCATACATGTCGGGTACTCGATGGACCCATTACTCAAGGCCAAGTTGCAAAAGCAACGCTATCACATAGTTGGTGAACATGGTGGAGTCAAAGTTTGTCATTGGACCAAAGAATCACTCCTAAGAGACCGCCAGTGTTACAAGGGGAGATTTTACGGAATTGCAAGCCATAATTGCATGCAGATGTCACCTGTAGTAGATCAGTGTAATCTGGCCTGTTCTTACTGCTGGAGAGAGCCACATATGGACACTCTTGAATTATCTGATCAAGACCCATTGGAAATGTTGTATGATTCAGTAAAAGCCCAAAGAAGACTAATCTCTGGGTTTGGTGGAAATCCTAAGGTGCCAAAGGAGAAATTTTTAGACGCACAAAACCCGAAGCATGTAGCTATCTCACTCAATGGTGAACCTACTCTTTACAATCGTTTATCCGAATACATGGAATTGTGCCATTCACATGGAATGACTACTATGTTGGTCACGAATGGGACTCTTCCGAAAGTAATTGAAAAACTTGACACGCTTCCAACACAATTGTACGTTTCAGTCGATGCTCCTAACAAGAAAGTATTCGACGAAATATGCCGTCCTAAGTGGAACTCAGCGGCATGGGACAAATTTGAGGAAACCATTGATTTACTACCCAGCCTAGATACAAGAATTGTATGTCGCCACACTTTGATTAAGGGCAGGAATATGAGTCCTGAGCATATCCCTCAATATGCTGCATTAGATAACAGAGCAGACCCCGATTGGATTGAATGCAAAGGGTATGTGCATGTAGGTAATTCAAGAGAAAATCTCACCGCAGAGAATATGCCATTCCACGATGACATCCTAGAATTTTCAAACAAATTGGCTCCATTGACAGGAAGGAAATTACTGGATGACTCACCCCCCAGCAGAGTTGCTTTGGTAGGAAAAGAAATCATTCCAATTCCTGTCCCAGAAGCAACCATGCATTTCCCAGATGACCTCGGTATTGCGGAGTCAATAAAGCATCTGAAGATTGTACAGTGAGGGTTAAATTTGCGCAAAGTTTTGCTGGCCAGAGGAGGTGCGATGTCGCCATATTCAGGTTTAGGAAGCACACACACGGCACTGGTTAATCGACTAGAATCCGGCCTTATCGATGGATATGAATTGAATACAGTACACGAGTACGAAATCTCGAAAAATCCATTCACTAGAATATGGAGAAGATGGTTTAGTGGGCCAAAATCTGTCACTAGGTTAACTTCGACCTCTGACCTTGTACACGTTACTGATCAAGAGCAGGCAGGCCTTATTCCTAAATCTGGAAAAACCGTACTTACTGTTCACGATTTGTTTCATTTATTCCCTACCGTAAGAAATGATGTACAAATCGGTGACGCCAAAGTTTCAGGTATAAGAAGGAAAGATTTGGCAAAAATTCGCAAGGGCATTTCTAGGGCTAAGCTTCTGATTTGCGTTTCCAAAGACACTCAAAAAGAATGTGAAATAAGGTTCCCTGGAATCGAGACTACGTATATCCCGCACGCCATCGATACAGAAGCATACACTGTAGAAACACAGAAACCTGATTGGTTTCATGATGGTGTAAATTTGCTAGTAATAGGTAGCGAAGAGGCAAGGAAGCGTGTCGATTTCGCAGTAAAAGTCTGTTCGGAATTAGAGGTAACTTTGCACAAGATTGGAGCAGAGTCGTCACCTAAATCAAAGTTGGAGTTATGTTCACTGGCTGAAGATTTGGGGTGCAATCTCAACTGGGTTGGCAAGTTAGATGCAAATGAGATGATTGCTGCACTTCAGCATGCTGATGCATTACTGTTCCCCTCTGTAGCAGAAGGGTTTGGATTACCACCCCTTGAAGCATATGCTGCAGGTACAGTTGCATTGGTTTCAGACGCACCAGCCCACAATGAAATCCCACTTCCCCATCACATTCTTCCCATGAACGATGTTGACGCATGGAGAGACGCTATTTCGAGTTTGAAAGATGAAACGTCAATTGTTAGAAAAAGAGCCGCTGAATTTTCTATCAAACGCTGGGCTGAAAAGCATAAATCTGCTTACGACTCATTATTTTGAGTTGAAGCCCCCTACCGTTTTATTCATGGAGGGGTTTGATTTCGGAGAAAATATGCAACCTGTTCAGAGTGTGGCAATCATCGGTGCCGGAAACATGGGTTCCGGTATTGCACAGAAAACTGCTCAAGAAGAATATGACGTTCAAATGGTAGACAGAGAAGCACAATGGGTCGAACGTGGTCAAACCATTATCTCCGACTTTTTGTCTGAAGCAGTGGAGAGGAGAATCTTCTCACCTGACCAAGTTGAAGGGATCAAAGATCGAATTACGGGCGTCGTTGGAACCGAAAATACGGATCCAGGTACAGACTTAGTAATCGAAGCAGTGTTCGAAGATTTCGATATCAAGAGTGCAGTATTCAACACACTAAACGAAGTCTGTGGTGAAGATACAATACTAGCCTCAAATACCTCATCATTATCGGTAAACGAATTAGCTCTTGCTTCAGGAAGGCCTGACAGGTTTGTTGGGCTACATTTCTTCTATCACCCTGCTAAGAACAGACTCGTAGAAGTAATACCAGGAGAAGATTCCTCACAAGAGACCATTGCAAGAACCGTTCAATATTGTAGAGGACTAGGAAAAGTAGTAATCCTGTGCAAGGATAGGCCTGGATTCGTTGTCAATCGATTCTTCGTCCCATGGCTGAATGAGGCTTGCTTATTGTTACAGGAAGGTGTGGCTAGCGCTGCTGCGATTGACGCTGTAGCAATGAAGGCATTCAGAATAGGATTAGGCCCATTTGCACTGATGAACCTGACGGGGCCACCAATCGCCTTGCATTCTACAGACTACCTCGCAGAACAACTCGAAACACCTCGGTATGTTGGTGCTGAAAACCTTCGTGAGATGGTTGATGCTGGGAATCAGTGGGATATCGGTGAAGATACAGAATGCAGTGAGGAAGCTGCTCAAAAAATCAGAACAAGATTGCTGGGGCAAGTTTTCGCAGTAGCCGGACAAATTGTTGATGAAGAAATCTGCTCTTTGGAAGATGTTGACAGGGGGGCCAAAGTTGGTTTACGATGGGCAAGAGGTCCATTCGAGTTAGCAAATCGTTTAGGTATTGATGAAGCCAAAGCAATGGCGGAGGATTATTGCGAACTTGCAAACATCCCAGTTCCTGAAGTTTGGAATAGAAGTGAAGCGTTTTCATTCAGCTACGTAGACTTAGCAGTAAACAACGGGATTGCCACGATTACAATCAATAGACCAGAAGCAATGAATGCTCTAAATGAGACTGTAGTAGGACAATTAGGTATAGCCATAGACAAAGCAAATGCAGATGAATCTGTCAAAACAATAGTACTTGATGGTGCAGGGAAAGCATTTGTTGCAGGTGCTGATGTCAAGTTCTTCGTTGACAAAATCAGAGCTGATTCATTCCCTGACATATATGATTTCACAGCGGATGGACACAAAGTATTGAACAAACTAGAATCTTCTAGCAAGACCACGATCGCACTAACGACTGGCCTTTCTCTTGGCGGAGGTTTGGAACTTGCACTTTCATGTGACTACAGAATTGGAACCAGAAAAACCCAATTTAGATTCCCTGAAACCAATATCGGAATTTTCCCCGGCCTTGGTGGTACACAACGTCCAGCCCGCATAGCTGGTTTACCTGCTGCGAGATGGGCTGTCCTTGCTGGAAACTTCATGGATGCTAGAACCGCAGCAGATCTTGGACTTGTGACTGATTTAGTTGATGTAACCGAGGTCGATTCTACAATCTCTTCTTTGGATGCCAGAGGTAAGCCCTCAGAGAAATATCCTGCAAATCCGGTTAATCCCGATTCAAAGATTGCAAAGTTTGCAACCTCATTCTACAGTGATGACAACATGGAAACAATCCTGAATGGGGGTTGCCCCGATGGCTTTGATCCTGAGGACAAACTAGTATCAAGGCAACTGAAATCACTTTCAAGGACTGCTCCAATTGCCTTACGCATGGCTAGTGATTTAATCGATGCAGCAGGCACAACAGAATTGATGACTGGTCTAAACCAAGAATTGGATAATCTGGAAGCAATATTCTCTACAAATGATGCTTTGGAAGGCCTAAGTGCATTAATCGAAGGAAGGAAGCCAACTTACCAGAATTCCTGATAGTGTTAGATTTGCACTATGTTTTATGCAAGACACCGCCTCGGAGAGGTATGCCTGAACCTCCACTCACTCTAACCGATGCTGCGTTGAACGAAATCGAGAGTCGCGTAGAGGACACTGTTTCCAACGGAAAGAAGATTCGAGATGTGTTAGCTGCAAACTCAAAAGGCGGACCATACAATACTGAATGGGAAGTCGAAGCGGCCGTTGAGGCGCTGCACGTTTTCGGTAGCCGCTGGACGATAGAAATTCTATCAACCTTGTACATTGCTGGGCCTAGGAGATTTAACCAGTTGAAGACACTCCTCTCAGGCATATCAAGCAGGACTCTATCGGATAAATTGAGATTTTTAGTTGAAGAGGAATTGGTGATTCGCCAAGTCGATGACGGTCCCCCCGTCAGAGTTGACTACATCCTGTCTGAGCATGGAATAACTTGTGGAAGACTGTTGTCTCCTTTGGTTGCGCACCTGAAAATCAGAAATGGTTCCGTCAAGTCAAAATGATTGATTCATTGAACCGAATCAATTACAAGGGATTAGAGTTAAAGAAAATACATGGCACTACTGAAGCAGTGGGTGAATCAACGCCCTTGGCTTGCTGCAGGTATTGCCGGCGCTACTGGCGGAATAATCGGTTTTGGGTCAAGCCTCTCATCTCTGATGTTCACCAGAGGTGGTGTAAAATCTAGAGTTGCTGAATTCGAACATCCATTGAGGCAGAGAATAATCAAAACTTTAGAGAAAAATCCTGGATTACACTACAGAGAATTGCAATCAAAACTATCCGCTGCAAATGGGACACTAAGACACCATTTGGATGTTCTGTCAAGCCGAAAAGCGATCACAATTATCTCGGTTAATGGACGAACCTGCTATTTTGCTGGAGGTCCATCTCAGGTCGAAGCCCTGAGGGGAGTTGGAGTAGGAGAAACAGAGGCGGCAAGAAAGATGCCTATCGGATTGTCACTAGTTCAAAGGACAATTGTAGACGATATCCGAGTAAATGGCATACCAAGATCTCAAGCCGCACTCGCAAGAAGGATTGGTAGGACTAGGGCTACAGTTCATTCTGCTGTTAAGGTATTGAGAAGACGTGGTATTTTGCGAGAAGACCGCCTAGAGATGGCGCCCCACTTGTTGGAAATCGAAGAGTTGCAATCATCTAGAAAAGTCGACTACACATGGTCCGATGAGAGACGTTGATTCAATAATCGCCTCTCAAGAAACGTTTGTTGCGCATTATTCAAATCCCT
>MDSZ01180238.1_pt1 | contig 10307 bp, 5 predicted proteins | sample 811201 | NCBI WGS metagenome assembly MDSZ01 (sample SAMN05326647, study PRJNA326480) | marine metagenome | isolation source: seawater | place: Indian Ocean: North | collected 2010 | reverse complement strand
TTACAAGGTGGAACTAATAGATATTCTTTACAACCTTACAACAGTGCAGACGTATTAACAATAGCAGGTGATGAAACTATTATAGCAGAAGCAGGAGCAGTTGAAGCAACTTATACACTAACCACAAGTACAACAAGTGTAAATGAAGGTGAAAGTTTTACTATCACTCTTACAACTACAGGATTAGTAAATGGAACTATTGTACCTTACACAATTAGTGGAGTAGCAAGTAATGATATAAGTGATGTAAGTCTAACTGGTAATTTTATTATAGGAACAAGTCAAGTTATAACATTTACTGCAACAGAAGATAATACTTTTGATGACGGGGATGAAACTTTTGTTTTAAGTTTAGATAGTGTTGCAAATAAAACAGTTTCAGTAACTATTGTTGATAGTAGTAAACCAGATGCTTCATACTCACTTGCAAGCACTAGAACAAGTTTAGGTGAAGGTGAATCATTTACAATTACACTTACTGCTGAAAATGTACTTTCAGGCACTACAATTCCATATACAATAACTGGCGTAAGCACTGCTGATATAAGTGGCGAACCATTAACAGGCACACTTACTGTAGGTAGCGACATGTCAAGAACTTATGTTGTTACAGCAGATGGCTTACTTGAAGGAACAGAAATATTAAATTTTGCGGCAGGCGGCGAAAATATAGACATACAAATTAATGACACAAGTAATTCACCAATTACATATAACTTGGTTGCATCAACAGGTGCAGTCAATGAAGGTGGTACATTTACTGTAGACTTAGTTGTTGAAAACGGTGTACCTGGAGTTACTTTACCATATATTGTTACTGGTGTAAGTGCAACAGATTTAAGTAGTGGATCACTGACAGGAAATTTTGTTACAGGCTCTGTAAACCAGGCAAGTTTTACAGTGGCGGAAGATTTTACAACTGAAGGTGAAGAAACATTTACAATAGCATTAACATCAATTGAAAATGTAAGTGCTACAGTAGTTTTCAATGATACAAGTACAACCTTAGTAGAAGGTGAAGAAGTTGTGACTAGCACAGGAAGTGGCTCATTTGTTATACCATCAGGTGTTACAAGCATAAGTGTAATGGCTGTAGGTGGCGGTGGTGGTGCAGGAACTACTGCGGCATTGGGTGCAGGACAAATTACTGGTGGTGCAGGCGCAGGTGCTTTAGGAATTTTAAATAACCTATCAGTTACACCAGGACAAACTCTCACATACACTGTAGGTGCAGGTGGTGCAGGAAATAATAATGGTGGCGATACATCTTTTACATATGGCGGACAAACATATACAGCAGGTGGTGGACAAACAAGTTCAGGAGTAGGAATTAATACCTTAAGTTTATATCAACGTAAAGCAGGTGGTGCAGGTGGTACAACAACAGGTAATTGGACAATAAGCAAAGCAGGTGGTGCAGGTGGTGATGCATACAGATATAATCAAGGTTCGGCTATCGTTGGTGGCGGTGGCGGAGGTGCTGGTGCAGGATCAATTGGTGGCACTGGATTCCCATACAATGAATTATTAGATCCAGATAATGCATCTACTTCTCCGTATAACTGGACTACAAATACTACAGGTAATATTGCATTGAATGTTGCACAATATCAAAGCGGTATTAGTATACAAGTAGATGTTTTACCTGGAGGAACTGAAAATTATGATGCAGAATATGGATATATTTTAGCAGAAAAAATAAAAGATTTTCTTGCAACAACATCAAGTTTTGACACTTATGATGCTTACTATGTTCTTGTAAGAAATGGGAATGACGGTGTTCCAAGATGGGTTTGGGAATCAAACGGTAAAGATTTTGGTACTGATGTTGTTTCAGCACAATATACTCCACCTAATGCAACTTATGTATTTGGTGGTTCTGAAAACGGAAATAGTGCTATTCAATTGACAACGACATACGGTGGTACAACATATTCTAGAGCAGGAGTGTATAATTCTGGTGAATCTGTTACAATAATAGAATTTAGAGGAGGAGTGGCAGAAAATGCTACCGATCTTAATACAACTAAATTAGGTGAAATAAAATTATTTGCTGAAGGAAACATAGCAGGTAGACCACAACAGTCAGCAGGTTCAGGTGGCGGACACGGCTATGTAGAAAATTGGCAAAGTGGAACAGGAATAGTTTATGGTGCATCAGGAGGAGGCACTAACTTAACTAGAGAAATTACAGGACTTAGAGGTGACAATGATAGCACAACTCCTACTTCTTTAACTATTGCAGGAGCAGGAGCAGTTAAAGTTGGTGTTGCTGGACAAATAGGAAATAACACTGCTACTGTTACACCTTCCACAGCAGGATATGAAGTTGGTGCAGGTGCAGGTGGTGTGCTTGTAATGGGACTTGCTCCTTCAGGTTCACAAACAAGAGCCAATTCAGGCCAAGATGGCGGACTATGGATTCGTTATCCAGGTAGTCGAGATAAATTTGAAGCACCATCATATACACTGACACAAAATAAAACTAATGCTAACGAAGGTAGTACATTTACTATTGCAGTTACAAATAATTTAAGTACAACGGATCCACAACTACCTATACCATATGAAATTACTGGTGTTGATACAAATGACATAGACATGGCTGGTCTAGTAACAACATACGGAAACATTAGAGGATCATTTACACAAGTAGCAAATAGTAAAACATTCACAGTAACATCAGATGATACGTTTGATGGTGTAGAAACATTTAACTTAAAACTAATTGAAGAATTAACAGCAACAACACAAGCAGATAATGATCACTATCTTCCGTTTATGTCTGATAATAATCAAGATATAGACACTACACTTAATGACACAAGTGATGGTACTCAAGAAACATTTTCAGGTGCAGTAACAAACAGTGGAGCAACAGGATATACTTGGAGTAGTGGAAGTGACAGAAACGGAGTAATAAGTGGAACAAATCCATTTACTATATTTGATAAAGGTGATACAATAAATTGGACTATTAATGCAAGCGGACATCCATTTTATATAAAAGATGTACAAGGAAGTGGTACAGCAAATCAAACCAACGGTGTTCTTAATCAAGGTACAGTTAATTCTACAATAACTTATAGTCCTTCAGTTGGAGGAAGAAAGTATTACCAATGTAGTATTCATAATGATATGAATGGTGAATTATATCTTGCAGATAAGTTTTGGGTAAATTTACATCATGGAACAGCGTCAAATACTAGTTTTGAAAGAGCAGATAATATATTTGTTGCTCATGCTGGAAGTGGAAACAGTATTGTTATAGAACAAGTATATAATCCATCAGATAATGGAGGTGCTAACAAAACATGTGCATTAATAAAATATACAAACAGAGGATCTGCTATTTGGAAGCGTACATTTACACAAAATTACCTAGTAAGAAGTGCAATAGTAGATAGTCAAGAGAATATTTATGTAGGTTATAGCGGAAGTTGGAATTGGGAAAGTAATGTGCCTAGTGCAGATTATCCTAGTGATGCATATATTACTAAACTAAATGGAGCAGGTACTGTACAATGGCAACGTAATTATTCAGATAATGACGGACATGCACTAGCAATTAAAGCAATGGCATTTGCAAGTGATGGTAATATTATTGCAGTAGGTGCGGCACAATTACAAAATTTTGATAGCGGATTATGGATAATAAAAGTTAATGTTACAAATGGTGATGTTATAACTGTTAAAAAAGTTGATCCAAGTAATAAGAAAAGCAATGGTCAAGATGTTGTAGTAGATTCACTTGGTAACATATATGTTTATGGTAGAGAAGTTGTACATGATGATACTGAAAATGCTGTACGTTTATGGAAATTTAATTCAAGTTTAAGTTTACAATGGCAAAGAAGTTATGTAACAGATTTAGGTAGTGGTAACTATGCTGTATGGGAGTGTGGAGGATTAACTTTAGATGAAAATAACAATCCTATTATCGGAGTTACTCACGGAAATAGTTATCAGGCTGGATACAATCAATCACATGTACTTAGAATAAGTGGTTTAACTTCTCTAATATTAAACGATTGGATTATTAATCCACAAGGAGTAACAGGACAACCTAACTATGTAATTACATCTCCGCAAATTAAAGATATAGATTTTGATACTAGAAATAATAGAATTGTTGTTGTAGGTAAAGTAGAACAAGGAACTTCAAACACAAGACACAAAGGAATGGTTATTGTATTCAGTGATGATCTAACATATAAAAAAGTAAGACGATTACATACAGAAACAGGTGCACAAAATACAGAAACTGAATTATATAGTTGCAGTTTAGATAACACGCTAAATCCAAATACAAGACTTTGGATTGGTGGTAGTTCACTTGCTCCGAATGCTCCAACTACAGGAACTGGTTTAGGTGGGTTGACAGCAAGTTATCCTATAAATGATGCAGATAGTTATACTGGAGATTTTGTTGTAGAAGATTGGGAAATTACAGTTGATGCAACAGGTGATGTAGGCGTTGATGCTACAGATATATTTGATACATTCACACAAGGTGATACCATAGATGACGGTATAGTTACAGCAAGCGGACTAGTAAACGGAACTACAAGTACAAGTGTATCAAATTTTATTAGATACAAAATGGTACTAGACATAAGCAATAATGCAGAACCCGAAACACAAACACCAACATATAATCTTTCATCTAGTGCAACAACAATAAACGAAGGTCAAAGTTTTGTAATAACTTTAGATACTACAAACGTACCTAATGGTACAAACGTGCCTTACACTATTACAGGTGTTGATAGTGCAGATATAGGTGGCGTAAGTTTAACAGGAGCATTTACAATTTTAAATAATAGTGCAACAGTTACAATTAATGTTACAGCAGATAATCTTACTGACTAGGAGCAGAACTTGGCAAATGAAACCTTTACATTAACAGTAGACAACACAACAGAATCAATTTCTGTTACTATTGTAGACACATCACAAAGTCCGCAAAGCGGTACTGAAACTTTTACACAGAATGGAACATTCACTGTTCCGGCAAATGTAACGTCTGTAGATATTTTTATGGTAGGTGGCGGAGGTGGTGGCCAACCAGGACAATACAGTTATGGATCCGGCGGTGGTGGCGGCGGAGGAGGAGCATGTTTTGTTACAGGTTTTTCAGTATCTCCAGGTGATACTTTTGCAGTAGAAGTAGGTGCAGGTGGCACAGGTGGAAGTTTATCTACAAATTCTCCTTTTGAAACAGTAAACGGTGCTAGTACAAAATATCCACAATCAGGAACAGTTACTAATGCCACTTCAGGAGGTAGTACAAGAGTTAAACACAATGTTGCAGGCGAAACAGATCAATGGAGTTACATAGTATATGGTGGCAATGCCGCGGCTGGCACAGGAGGCCAAGCGGGTGCTGGTGGTTCAATGCCAACTACAAGCACATGGGCTACCAGTCGATCAAATTCCGTAACTGCTCCGACTCCAGACGTATCAAATGGCGTAAATAGATCATCTGACACTATACCAGGCGGCGGAGGCGGCTGTTGGCTCGGCGGCAATGGGGGCCAAGGCAAAGGAGATTTTTACAGAAGTAACAGTGGCTACAATTATTACAAAGCCTCACCAGGCGGAGACGGTGGCGGACAATCACTTTCATCTGGTACTACCAACGGCAGTAACGGATCAAATGCACCTTCATTATATCAATATGGCGGAGGCTACAACTACACAGGTGCTGGTGATGGCGGAGTAGGTGGTGATGCTAACCAAACTGGTTATGGTGGCGGTGGCGGTGGTGGTGCTGGTGGCATCATTAGAAATCAAACTATTATTAATTATGGAACGTTTACTTACCGATGGTTTTTAGGACATGCAGGTCAAAACGGCAGTGCTGGAGCAGTACGGTTTAATTGGGGATCATAATAGTAATAAATACTGTATAAGGATAATAATATGACAATACAAAACATAAACATTGGTAATATTGCTAACGACGGTACTGGTGATGATTTAAGAGAAGCATTTCGTAAGGTTAACGAAAACTTTGATGAACTAGATTTACGCCAACCAGAATCAACTACAGGTTCTGCTATTGGAACTGGTGTTGAAGTATTTGCAGGTAAAGTTGGAGACTCATTAACATTTAAGAATCTTACAGCAGGACCTAAAATGTCAATACAAGCGGTAGCAGGTAATGATATTCAAATTTCAACAAATTTAGCAGGTATGCTTGTAGTTACTGATAATGGTAGTTTAAATGTTGACGACGGCGAAACCATAAGAATTATTGGTGGTGCAGGAATTGCAACTAGCATGTCTGGTAACAATTTAATAATTACTGACACATCAAGTCAAGGTAGCGAAGTATTTACAACACAACTAGAATTTGGTGATATAATTCCTAACATTACTAGTCACGCACAATATATGCAACTAACTGTTGATGTTGATTATGGCACCATAACAACTCCGGTACTATACGGAAGTGATATGGGGACTATATTATAAAATGTCGCATTGGACACAGTCAACAGGAACTACATTACTAACAACTAATGAAGAAGAAACAGTTTCATTAGGTTTGCCTCTTGCTGTGGGTATAAGTCCAACTATAGAAATAATTGCAGGATCATTACCTCCTGGACTAAGAATTTATCAAAATAATATAATAGGTACACCGTTACAAGTTGAACGTACAACTACGTTTACTTTTGTTTTAAGAGCAACTATCGGCACTGACGTAGATGATAGAACTTATAGAATTGTAATACAAGGTCCTGATGATCCTATATGGAAAACAAAAGAAGGTAGATTACCTATTGGTAACTCCCCCATTAACAACAGATATTTTATACTAGATAATGAAATAATTGATTTTCAACTAGAAGCATCAGATGTAGATTTACCTGCAGGCAAAAGTTTAGAATTTTGGATAGACAAAGGAGATGGTGTTTTACCTCCTGGAATATCTATGTCAAAATCAGGAAAACTTACAGGAGTAGTAGAGCCTTTGCTTGCACTAGATAAACGATCAAAAGTTGGACAATATGACACTGGAAACTATGATATGTACTTGCACGATTTTAGTAACAAAAGTACATTATTTTTTCAAGGACAATTAATTAGTAACTATGTTTTTAATCCACCAAAGAAATTAAATAGATATTACGAATTCAAAGTAAGTGTATCAGATGGTATTAGCGTTGTAAAACGTAATTTTATTATATATGTTGTAGGTGAAGATTTTTTACGTGCAGACAATATTGTTGTTCAAGTAGCAACAGGTGTATTTACAGCAGACAACACATACATACGTACTCCAGTTTGGATAACACCTAGAGAATTTGGTTATCGTAGAGCAAACAATTACATAACTTTATTTCTAGAGGTATTAAAAAATGAAAATCAAGCAGGTGCAATTAGGTATAGATTATTAGATACGAATCCAGAAGATAACACAACAAGTGAAATACCTACGGGCATGACTATTGATCCTGTTACAGGAGAAATTGCTGGTAGAGTTGCTTACCAACCTATTATTACAAAAGAATATAAATTTACAGTAAGAGCAGAATTACTATTCAGTGAAAATAATAAAATTGAAGTTGTTACTTTTAAGGACAAAACTTTTACAGTTAATTTACTAGGTGAAATAGATAGTTCAATTGCGTGGATTAGTAAATCTAAATTAGGCAGTATTCCAGCAAATCAAATTAGTGTGTTTAGAGTACAAGGTGAAACAACAGTCCCAGATGCACCTTTGTTTTATACTCTTGCAGGAGGAAGATTACCGCCAGGATTAAGTTTAGAATATAACGGAGAAATAACAGGAACTGTAGTTCAGTTTGGAGACAGTGAACGTAATGGTTTAACATTCTTTGATAATGATAATATGACATTTGATAATGATACTACAAGTATTGATAGGACATATACATTTACTGTGGAAGCAAAAGATAGATTTAATTTTAGTGCTACTAAAAAAGAATTTACAATAGAAGTAATAGATGACGATGATACACAATATAGTAATTTATATATGAAGCCTTTCTTAAAGCAAGAGAAGCGCGATGCATACCGTGAGTTTATTAGTAATCCTGCTAACTTTCCTCCTACTGCTATATACCGACCAAATGATCCAAACTTTGGTATTCAACGTGATATTAAAATTTTAGCATATGCAGGAATAGAAACTTCAACACTTAATCAATTTACTATTGCTAGTCAAAAGTGGCACAAAAAAAGAAGATTTAATGTAGGTGCTTTAAAAAGTGCAGTAGCAAAAACTCCAGGTACACAGGACGTTGTATATGAAGTTATCTATGTAGAATTAATTGATCCAGCAAAAGCAAAAGTTGGTGAAACAAAGAAAACATTTGTTCAACAAGGATCTATGCAACTAAGAGCAGATCTTGCTCAACGTAATAATCATCCTAGTGGAACTCCAACACTATTAGATAGTTCCAATGTTAATAGAAATGATGAACAATACAAATTTACTACAGATGACACACAACTCGATATAGGAGATACAGTACAAACAAACGTAACTAATGAAACTTTGACTGCAACAGAAAATACAGACACAGACCCGTTTGTGTTTGGAGATCATAATGTAGTAAAAGCAGACAGTGATGCTGTATTAGCAAGTGGTGGACAAGGTAAAAAATATATTAGTAATATAACTAATATGCAAGATAGCATAAAAGCACTAGGTAGAACAGAATATGACTTTTTACCTTTGTGGATGCGTACACCACAAGTTGCTGGTGAGCAAGAAACTGGCTTTATATTAGCAATTCCATTATGTTATTGTAAGCCAGGCACAAGTAATGAAATAATGATAAATCTTAGAAATAGAACATATGATTTCAAGGATTTAGACATTGAAATAGACCGATATATAGTAGATAGCGTTGTTGGTAACTCAAATGATCAGTATATTGTATTCGGAAAATATAATTATAATGCGTAACACTGATAAATATGTGTAGGAGAATAAGATATGGCCATAACAACTGACAGTGCAAACATAGGCACAATTAATGGGGATTATCCTGTCGCAGGACAAGATAACGATTCCCAAGGTTTTAGAGATAATTTTACAAAAATTAAAACCGAACTTACAAATGCTCATGCTGACTTAACTTCGTTAGATACTAACACAGTTAAAAGCAATGATGCTATAACTAACATGCAAGGAAACACTATTCAAAATTTAGTGTTGCATAGATCTTCACAAAAATTTTACAGTGGAGGTGTTTTAAGTAGTGCTGGTGTTAGACCAGTTAGTTATGAAATAGCAACATATCATTCTTACACAATTAATAGTACAGGAATTACTTTACAACTTGCTGATTGGCCATCAAGTGGTAAGTACGCAGAAATACTATTAGAATTAAGAGGTAGAGGGCAAGCAGACACAGTTACATTCAGTACAGAAAACAGTGGCTCCATTAAAGTAGCAACTGGCTTTGCACATCCTGCTACTATCGACGATAACGTACATCCTTATATTTACAGATTCTGGACTATCGATGGTGGTCAAACAGTTTACGGAGAATATAAAGGTGAGTTCGATACCGTCCTTTAATCCATTAGTTCAAAGTTTTGATGAACTTTCTGATAAAGAAGTAGAAGAAAAAATACTTTCTTTGAATAAGAAATACTGGCAAACACAAAATCCGCAAGTTCGCGAGCAAATCACAGCCATTCTTGACATGTATAAAGTTGAGATGGAAGGACGTAGAGCCAAATCTAAAATAAATTCAAATGATGGTGATAATTCACTTGACAATTTGATTAATATCAGTTAAAATACACTTATGCTTATGAAAACAGACTCTCTCGGTATTCCGCGATTTACAAGTAAAGATCTTATTGATATGATTTACACAGGTCATAGCAGTAAGTGTCATGTTGTATTGTGTGACGAATCTGATGATGTAGATAAGTTTAACGAAGCAATGGAAGAACAAGGTCTTCCAAAATTACAAAAATATATCCCATTAGATGTAGATCAAAAAACATTTGATAATGTATGTCAAAGCGAATGGTTTATGCCTGACAAATACAAAGACCTAAATGTAAATCAGTATGTGCTAGGTAAACTAATTACAGATGGTTACAAAGCACAAGGTCCAGAATATACAAGAGCATTTGAAGAATTAGAACAGTTTAAACAGCGTGGAATGATAAATTTATTACGTTATATGATTTATCTAGTAGACTTTATGCGTGAAAACAACATTGTATGGGGTGTAGGTAGAGGTAGTAGTGTAGCAAGTTATGTGCTATACTTAATAGGTGTACATAGAATTAATTCAATCCAATAT
>MDSZ01041825.1_pt1 | contig 10307 bp, 10 predicted proteins | sample 811201 | NCBI WGS metagenome assembly MDSZ01 (sample SAMN05326647, study PRJNA326480) | marine metagenome | isolation source: seawater | place: Indian Ocean: North | collected 2010 | reverse complement strand
GGGGAAGCTATACAGAGCAAAGTGGGGCCCGATTTTGTCGGGCCCCCTTTCTCTCTGATTTTTTCTTTCCTAAAACTCAAGTGTGTAGGCCTATACGCATGTGTATTACCATGGCCGAATCAGCTCCTCCTCTTTGCGTAGCTTTCGATTGTGACGGAGTACTTGCTAATTCGATATCTTCTTGGAAAACTTTGCATGATCATTTTGGAACAGATTCTAGCGAATTGCTGAAACAATTTATTGCTGGTGAATTAACAGATGAAGAATTTATGTCTTTAGATATAGCAATGTGGAAGGAAAGTAAAGGTGAAATACACAGGGATGATATTTTCAGAGCCTATTCTGGGTGCAAATTGATGAAAGGCGCAAGAGATTTAGTTGCAGATCTAAAATCTAATGGTACTTATGTGGCGATTATTTCAGCAGGTGTCGATTTGTATGTTCAATCAATTGCAGCACTAGTGAAAGCAGATGATTGGGTTGCAAATGGTTTTGAATTTGATGAAGAAGGTTGGTTATTAGATGAAGGAATACTAAGAGTGCCTTCTAAAGGTAAGGACGGCCCGATTCTGAAGTTATTGGAAATGATAGATTGTCCTCCTGAAAGATTGATTTCAGTTGGAGATTCTTCGATGGACTTGAGCATGTGGGTAGAAGGTTCGAAATTCATCGGCTTCAACCCACAACGTGAATTAGCAAAACAAACTTTTCAAGAGGCAGGAGTTGACATTGTGAATAGCAATGATTTAGCAGACTTACGTCCCTATCTAGGGTTAAAATGAGGTGGTGGGCCCGGTGGGAATTGAACCCACGATCAACTCGGTGTAAGCGAGGTGTCATAACCGCTAGACCACGGGCCCAACCCTCGGACTATGCTCTACTTCTTGAATAACACCCTTCATCTTCAAGAAGTATTGACGTCCACGGTGTACTTAATGGATGCAGAAGTACAAGCATTGGCAGCCCGCTTAGTACGTCGATTAAAGGAGGTTGGAGCTAAGATTACCATCGCAGAATCATGCACTGGGGGACTTTTGGCATCAACTCTTACTGATATCGCCGGTTCTTCTCAATGGTTTGAGCAAAGTTGGGTTTGTTACTCATATGCTTCAAAAACAAAAGAACTCAATGTTGACCCTGAATTATTGACAACAAAAGGTGCAGTTAATGCGAATGTAGCAATAAAAATGGCCGAAGGTGCTAGAATTAGAGCAAATGCGGATTTAGCAATATCAATAACAGGTATCGCCGGTCCTAAGAACGATTCATCGAACAAGCCAATTGGTCTCGTGTATGTTGGAATTTCTTCTAAACACTGGGCAAATGCGGAATCAGTACAAATGGGTGGTTCTCGATCAGAAAATAAAATTGCATTTGTCCATTTCGCTCTAAAGACAGCAATCGATTGTTGGGACAAAGCCAAGATCAGAAAGGAAGACGCGATTGCTCTTGAACAGAAGGCTGCAGCAGAAGCAGCTGTCCTGGAAGCACGTTTTGAGGCTGAGAAAGCAAAAAGAGCAGCCCAGGCTGCAGCAGGTGCTCCTTGGCAAGATGAATCTTGGCAAAGTACAGGTGATGCTGTTGGTGACGACAAAGATATTGCCTGGGCAGAGGAATCTTAAGCAATATTTCACCTTCCGATTGACTATTGTACCTTATCGTCTCTCTTAGCAATATGGCAGTGTCATGGGCAGAGGTCTTTCCACATCTGATGCGTGCCAAATTAATTGCAACTAGAGGCGTTAAAGAGAGACTTCTCTCTTTGAATGATCCAATATCAGTAATCAAAGATTTTGAATCCAGAGGTATTGTTGGGCCAATAACAATAGAAATGTTACCAAAAAAATCGATAGGCAGAACCGTTGCTCCAATAGTTGAAGCTATCCCAGAAAAAATAGATTTGAGGAACAACTTACCAGACTGGAGACGTGAGGATTTTCCACTAGAAGCTCTTGATGTTTCTGTTGATTTATCAGTGCATTATGACATTACAGGCAATAGTACTACCGAGGGTAAAATGGGCGATATTAACATGGCTTTCTCTGACCGTCTAGAACAATTAAGGAAATTGATAATCAGAAACTCTAGTCTTCCGCGGAGCCCGATGGAAATAGCAAGGTTACATTCGGAGAAAGCACGTTTCCAATCTAGGGATAGTATTGCAGTAGCAATAGGTCTAGTAAACGACCCTAGACACACAAAGAACGGACATCTAATGTTTGGCTTAGAAGATTCTACTGGAGAAATAAATTGTTTGTTAATGAATCGAACTGGGGATGATCGGATTATTGAACATGCAAGTGTAATTGAAGCAGGTCTAATGCCTGACGATGTAGTTGGAGTTTCTGGCACATTTTCACAAAATGGTGATATGTTTTATGTTGAAGATTTACATTTCCCAATGGCAGATAGGCATGAAAAATATTACTCTGAAGTAGGAGTTTCAGTTGCTTTTTTGTCAGATATCCATGTTGGAAGTAAGACTTTTCTTGAGGCTCAATGGATGAAGATGATTAGTTGGTTTAATTCAGATCCATTGGCTCGTACAATCAAGTATCTGGTTTTGTCAGGTGATTGTGTAGATGGCGTTGGAATTTATCCTGGACAGGATAAAGAATTGGCAATAAAGGACCTTTATGGTCAATATTCGAGATTCGCAGAGTTATTGGAAATGCTTCCAGAATGGGTTGAATGCATCATGTTGCCAGGCAATCATGATGCTGTTAGGCCAGCTGAACCTCAACCAACTTTAGAGCCAGACATACAGCAGGATTACAATGCAACAACATTTGTAGGAAACCCTTGTGATTTTAGTTTACATGGAGTTAGATTACTTTCTTATCATGGTAAATCAATAGATGACTTCGTTGCAGGTTTACGTACAGTTACATATTCAGATCCTGTTGAAGCAATGAGGCAGATGTTACGACGAAGACATCTAGCGCCTCAATGGGGTGGTAAGACTCCATTATCTCCTGAACCAGAAGATGGCTTAGTAATTCGAGAAGTCCCAGATATATTTGTAACGGGCCATGTCCATGGCCACGAGTGTCTTAATTTCAGAGGAACTACACTAATTTGTTCTTCTACTTGGCAAGATCAGACCTCTTATCAAAGAATGTTAGGTTTCCAGCCTAAACCTTGTATGTTAACTGTAGTAAATCTCGGGACTCATAAATCGATATCGATACCATTTGCTTGATTACCAAAGATGGTCTTCGATTTCTCCGGTAGTAACTATTTTTGTTATACCTGTTATATTTTCATCATTATTGACAAGGAGTAGATGTATGGCTCTATTGTAAATACCAGATTCAAATGGTAAATCTCTATGGTCTACTCCAATTAAACAACCATCTAATTCCGCAAACATCCAAGCAGAAGTGGCATGATTCAAGTCCTTTCCTTTAATCAATAACCATCTCAACTTTTTCATTTCTTCACGTAAATCTCCTGAGATCTCATGGAACCATTTGTAATTCATATCTACACCTTGAATCTCAGTAGGGCAACAACTCCTCCCATGCCTTGTAATTGCTCTCCTGCATCATGGTCGGTTGAACATTGTACCAAATCAGCCCCTATTTCATTTAAATCCGAAATAATATCTGACCAATCACCCATTCTTAGTGTGTCTGCGGTAGCAATTAAGGTTTCAACAGCTCCCTGGCTAATTGCTAATTCGATTTGGTCCCTTCCATATGCTACTGGACCATCTATTGAGATTCTTTTCCATACTTCTTCTAGTAATGCAGTTTCTTTTACTATTGAATGTTCAGAAAGGATGTCTCCTGCCAGTCCTTCAGTAATTATTTCATTAGCTCCTGCACGTCCACCGATTGATGTTGCAATCAATTTTTTGGGTCCAGAGATAAGTGGATTCAAACGCTCCCTTGCATGACCTGGCCCACATAACACAATTGGACATCCCTGTGTAATGAGTTCATTTGCTTCTTTGCCAATTGTTTCAAAAAATTCTTTCGACACACCTTCACTTTTTTTAGCACCAGTGTATTTTCCTCCTCCACGCATAGTCCATGTTGTGACTTCTCTCATTCCTCTCCCTGTTACTTCGTACATCGATGTTTCATCACTTTCAACAACAAGAATTACTACCTTTGGAATTCCACTTGATTTAATTGCATCGTCGATTAATTTTTTATCAACAGTTGGAAAACCATTCAACGCGGTAATCTCTATTTCATCATGTAATTCAATAATATGTGTGTGGTAACTTCCTATGTCAAATTTTGCTTCTTCAATAGTTCCATGAACTCTCAGATTATCACTAAATGTATGAAACTCAGAAGACTCAATTCTTAGTTTAATCCACATTTTTTTCCTTTCAGCAGCCTTTGCCCTGCCTCCTTCTAGGCCAGCAGTAGTTTGGTCTCTTCTTTCTCCAAGCATCCCAATACTTCTACCAGGTATACACAATCTAGCAAATGCCCATAGGTCATCATCACATTCTATGCGAAGGCGGATTAATTCTTGGTCACGCTTGATTATTTTCATTGCCTTCACCCGAAGACTCCAAGCAAATTTCCATCTTCATCCATGTCCATGTTTGCGGCTGCAGGAGTTGCAGGAAGTCCAGGCATAGTCATCATTTCTCCAAGAATTGCAACAACAAACCCTGCTCCACTATTTAATCTAAATTCACGAATTGGTACTTCAAATCCTGTTGGTGCGCCAAGCATGTTTGGATCATGACTGAATGAGTACTGGGTTTTTGCCATGCATACAGGTAATTCACCGTATCCCCATGATTTTATTTGCTTTAATTGTCTATCAGCTTTAGCAGTAATATTAATTCCATCAGCCCCATACAATCTAGTTGCAATTCTGAGAGCCTTTTCTTCAATAGGTGTTTTGCTATTGAATAATGGAGTAAATGGCCTTCCATTTGCAATGTGGTTGTGGCATGCAGCAACAACTTCTTTTGCAAGTAATATCCCACCTTCTCCACCTTTCGAATGAACTTCAGTTACACAAACACCATCTGCGCCCGAATCGTGAGCAATTTTATTCAAAGCCTCTAATTCTTTATCAGTATCAGTGTGGAAACGATTTATCGAAACAATGACTGGTACTCCGAACATTTTCATATTTCTTATATGCCTGTCTAGGTTACTTTTTGCTCCAATTTCAACAGCCTCTACATTTTCAATTTCAATTTCATCTTTCGAAGGTCTCCGTGATGCCTTTTCTCCAAAAGCACCTCCATGTAGTTTCATCGATCGGACTGTGACATTAAGCACCACGCAATCAGGTGATTTTTGAGAATTTTCAACTTTGATATGCATAAATTTTTCAGCGCCCATATCTGATCCGAAACCGGCTTCAGTTACAACGAAATCAGCAGCACCTAGTGCTAATTTATCTGCAATAATTGATGAATTGCCATGTGCTATATTCGCAAAGGGGCCTCCATGGATAAATGCAGGGTCACCTTCCAAGGTCTGTACTATGTTTGGTAGAAATGCATCTCTAAGGAGCAAAGACATTGCACCTGCGGCCTTGATGTCATCAGCCTTTACTGGTGTTCCATCCATTCGTTGACCAATAATGATCTGTCCTAATCTTTCCCTTAGGTCTGAATAATCTGATGCGAGGACAAGTATTGCCATCACTTCACTTGCTGCAGTGATGTCAAACCTATCTTCGCGTACTACTCCATTCGCAGGGCCTCCCAAACCTATCGCTATGTTTCGAATTGAGCGATCATTTAGATCGACCACACGTGGCCAAATGATTCTTGTAGAATCAATATTTTCTTTGTTCCCATGTTTTAGATGATTGTCAATCATTGATGATAACAAATTGTGCGCACTTGTGACTGCATGTAAGTCTCCTGTAAAATGTAAGTTGATGTCTTCCATTGGTAATACTTGTGACATACCGCCTCCTGCTGCGCCTCCTTTTATTCCAAATACAGGCCCCATCGAAGGTTCACGAATCACACATGTAGCACTTTTTCCAATCCGATTGAGTGCTTGAGTAAGTCCAATTGTCGTTACAGTCTTTCCTTCTCCAAAAGGAGTGGGGTTTACTGAGGTTACAAGTATCAACGAACCCTGAGGTTTTGATAGTCTTTCTTTTAGGGCATTCCAAGTTATTTTCGCTTTACCAAGACCCATCGGCATTAGTTCTTCACCGCCAATTCCGAGCTTCCAAGCAATGGCTCCGATGTCTTCAAGTTCTGCGTCTCTCGCTATTTCGAGGTCGCTCTGCATGAACACTCTGGTGTTTGTAGGGTTCTTGAAACCACGGTCCCTTTAGGGACCGCTGAAGTCGATTTCATTCGTCTTTCATTGAACCCAGGTAATCTGGCAAATCTACGCCTGCCATTTTGGCAACATCATGAACAGGTGGTAAACTGTGGATTAAGCTACTAACAAAGTTTGCAGTTGATCCTTCTCCACTTCCTCCAGCGGAATCCCAAACAGTGATCTTGTCTATCTTCAGGTTCGAGATTGCTTCAACTTGACGTGCTACGATATCTTCAATCTTTTCAACCATTAACAAAGTAGCAGCTGCTTTTGCATCTCCGCCTGAACTCTTGACTAAGTTAGCATAACCTGTAGCTTTTGCTTCCAGAACAGCCTGGATACCTTCCGCCTCAGCCTTGTATCTGGCTAGTATAGCATCTGCTTCACCAGTAGCCACACGGCGTAGGCGTTCTGCTTCTGCTTCTGCAGCGATTTCGATTTGTTGTTTTGCGATTTCTTCTTTTGCGATTTCTTCCGCTTTTAATCTCGCTTCTTCTACATCGTATTGTGCTCTTTCGACTTCAGCCTCAGCTTGTCTACGTGCAACTTCTGCTCTCTGCATTGCTTCCGCTTCCTTCTCTGCTAGACTTGCATTATATTCTGCAATCTGTGCACGTGAAATATTCTCACCCTGTACCGCAGTTGCTTCTTGTTCTTGAACGAATATACGTTGATCTGCTTGTGCGGCTTTCTTTCCTTTCTCGGCTTCAGCCATATTTTCAGCAACTTGAATATCTTTGTCACGATCTGCGCTTGCTTTTCCTATCGCACCATCACGCTCAGCATTAGCGACGTCAACAAGTGCCTTGTTTACTGCAGTAGAAGCAGCCTTTTGACCAATGCTGTCAATATAGTTTGACTCATCAGTAATATCTGTAATGTTAACGTTTATCAGGTTAAGACCAAGTTTGTGTAATTCCGCACCTACGTTATCTCTTATCAGTTCAAAGAAATTGTCACGATCTTGGTTAATCTGCTCAATTGTTAAAGATGCTACAGTGAGACGTAATTGTCCAAATATGATTTCAGATGCCATTTCTTCAATTTGAGCAGGTGTCAAATGTAGTAAACGTTCAGCAGCATTATTCATGATAAGGGGGTCTGTACTCACGCCAACTGTGAAAGTAGAAGGTACGTTAATTCGAATATTTTGTAGAGACAGAGCATTGTTCAATGGAATCTGTATTGTCATTGGTATCAAACTTATTTTCTTGTAATCTTGTATAAGAGGCCAAACCATTGTCGCACCTCCATGTATACACCGAGAGGCACGTCCTCCTCTTACTCTTCCATACACGACCAGTATTTCGTCAGATGCACATCTTTTATATCGCGTCATTAGTAATATTACACCAAATGCTACAATAATAAATACACCAAAAATAGTCATTGTTAGCCAAAATCCTTCTTCTGCCATTTTTCTTCACCTCATTCTTCTTCAGTTTCATTTACCGTAAGTGGTTCTACGATTAGCGTAGAACCTATTACACCGGTTACCTTAATCATTGCATTAGTTTCTAACTGCAATTTTTCATCTTTCGCACGAGCAGAAACAGTTCTCAGAGTGCGATCAATTGTTACTTGCACTTCCCCAACTTGGTTAGGTTTAATCCGAAGATAAACCTGACCAGTTGCGCCAATCGCATCTTTCATGTTCATGGTTCCATCTGCCTGTAATGAATTAATTCCACGCATCATGCTACGTACAGCATACATTGAACCAACTGCAGCTGTTGTTCCAATCAGAACAGCCGCCAAATCATTATTAGTTGCCGAAATACCAAACATTCCTGCGAGTCCAAACATCATTATTGCAGCAGAAATACCTTGAAGACTGAATAACTCAAAAGCTAAATCTGCATCCATACTATAATCAGTATCAAATGCAGTATCCATTATTCCTCCAAAAATATCTCCAACTAGCATTAATCCCATCATTATTAGAAAGAATCCTGCGCCTAGAACTGCACATGCTAAGAAGACCATTTCAAGTCCACTTGGAGTATCAATTCCAAAAAAACCTGCGATAGCATCGAAAAAAGTCATGTCTCTCCCGTCCAATGCTAATGGTTTCACTTAATGAGATTGTTGCCTTCAGAATTAGAATTATTCTGTTGCTTAATTTTATATTTTTCAAATACTACAATCAATGATAGAGAACTGCCTGCAGCAATCGCTGAAATCATTGTTGGCATTTTCGCGCTCCAAAAAAGGAGGTAGACCCATAGTGGTAAGAATACAAAGGCAATTCTTTGAATGAAAGGCCAAAATCCTCCATAAAGGTCTTCTGCGCCATCATCAATCATTGGTTTTCCTCACAGAGCAAAACTGCCAAACACAATTGCAGCAATCCACATTACAATACCAATCCAAGTGTGTCTTCCTTGTTTTGCAATCGCATCAGCATGCACTTCTTTATGGAAATTGCTACCCACTGGTCGCAAAAGTAAGTCACGTTGCTCTTGCCTGAACAAAACTATTGCAATCATGATTGCCGCTGCAGCAGAAGATCCGAATAATGCAGTAACCCATCCTTCTACATCTTGGAATAATTTTAATGCAAACCATCCTTGCGTTATTGAAAATAGCAACCACAAAAATGAACCTCGATCTGCTACTCCCATGGTGTTTGGATAAGTTACAACTAATTCATATTTGTCATTTTCAGATTCAAGGTGCAATAGGCTTGTTCAAGTACTTCCTTCTTACAAATAGTTGCATGGCGGATGTAAGATATGGTGTCGCAGGGGACCCCATAGCACATTCGTTATCTCCAATACTAGCATCAATTGTACATTCACATTTAGTTGCCAATGAATCCGTCAAAGAAACTCCTGATTTGAAAGGGGTTTCAATTGTTCCATCAAATGGAATAGAAAATGCCCTTGCGTGGGCTTATGCAGGAACTTTGCCCACCACTCCAGATTGGGAATTAGTTGATTCACCATTAGGGAAGTTCAGGGGAAACACACTTTTACAACGCGCTGTAGATTCTGCGATGGAAATTGAAAGACCAGATGACAGATTGCCAAACTGCAATTTGCCCGACGAGGAAACAAAAATCCCTCCTAGAGGGCATGAAGAAGTTTGGATGTCCTTGACTTCTCCTCTAAAGCATCAGTTGTCAATGGCTGCAGTTCGTTATCTTGGTTCTGCGATGGAATCTAGTAGCGTAAATTCACTTAGATGGGATGGTCGTTCCTGGTGGGCTGCTACAACTGATGGAGACGGAGTACTAATGGTAGCTGAAGCATTTGGTCATCAGTGCAATGGTGTTCTAGGAATTATTGGAGGAGGGGGTACTGCGAGATCTACAGCTGCTGCTTGGTGCTCCAGAGGAGGGATGATAAATCAAGTCGGAGGAAGAAGATTGCTCGATGAAGAAGGGCCATGGGAACTTTGTGACGAAGAGCCTAATATTCTGATTGATTTTGAAAATGACGATGGTTTGATTTCGATTAGATATAGTCCAATGGATGGGGATCTTGAGCAACGACTACAATATTTGTCAGAGAATGCGGATGGCAGGTGGTTATTGTGTGCGCAGCATCTTCTCAGTTGGGCAAGATTATGGGACCCGGATAATTCAGAAAATCTTCCTTCATTGTCACTTTTACTCCATAGATTGGTTGCATGCGAGGTGCATCTTGGATGAAAAAAGCACTAGTTCTTGTATTAGTGCTGTTGTTACCAACAGTCGTAGCAGAACAATTTCCAAATCAAAATCCATTGTCAGGATATGTTGGTTTTACAGAAGGTGAAAGTGAACTAATTGGCGAATATCGTTTTGCATATCCCGCAGTTGCTGACGGCGAAGATAAATCAATGGCACAGAATGGGCCATTTGCAATTGTTGTTTTCATACCAGATGAAGGTGAAGATTTGGAACAGTACCTATGGGTTGAACAAGGACTTGCATCTTGGGGATACTTGGTATTGATTGTTGAGCCCGAAATGGATAATTGGGATGCTATTGAATTACAAATTGATGAATGGGACAATGGTAATTCATCATTGGTGACAGGAGCTGTTGGT
>MDSZ01208615.1_pt1 | contig 10308 bp, 8 predicted proteins | sample 811201 | NCBI WGS metagenome assembly MDSZ01 (sample SAMN05326647, study PRJNA326480) | marine metagenome | isolation source: seawater | place: Indian Ocean: North | collected 2010 | reverse complement strand
GCTGAAGAGGAGGAAGGGCGAGAGGAGCGTAAGGCTCGTTTGTATATCACTCCCGATCAGATCGGAGATAACCAGCCCACGTTTGAAGACACGGTGACGCTGAAGTATGCAGGGTCTAACCGTGTTGCTCAGATTACGGACATTCGGACATTTAAGGGTGATCAGGAGTATCTGTATCAGCTGTTGGTGAGGTTCTGATGGGCAAGCTAAGCAGCCAGGTCAAGGCTCAAATTGAATCAGACCTAGACAAGGCGTATAACGAGTTTATTAAATTTATTTATTTTGAATTATCTGACGAAATTACAAGTCCAGCATATACAGGTTTTTTTGCATCTAGCTGGAAGGTTTCTACAAGCCGACCTATGCCTGTTGAACGTGTGGAGGATTTTTCGCCGTGGAACGAATTGAAAAAAGCAAAAAGTTCATTAAAAAGCCGAGAGTTAGCTAAAAGCATTCCTCCTTTTATAAGTCCTCGCTTCAGTAGTCTTCCTCAAGTTCGTTTTCGAGAAACTGTTTATATCGGAAATACTGTTGAATATGCAAAATATGCTTTGCAGCGACCTAATCAAATTGTTCCATTAGTAACCAAGGCTAAAGTTGCTGCCAAAGCGTTTTTTGGCACAACATCTGCTGGCTCGCTTAAAGTGATGACAACTGGTAACGAGCGCGGAACTCGCGATAGGAGGATCTTATGACGCTTGTTGCCTCAAGAGCCGCTTTTGAAAAAGCAGTTACTGATGCTGTTGCAGCTTCTGATGCGACAGTACAGATGGTTTACGACAACGTTCGTTTTACGACACCAGGCAAGACCAAGAAATACGTGTTGATGTCTGTTTCATACGTGCAGAGCACGATTCAAACGCATGGGGCGGCGTCTGATTTTTACATTGGAACTGTTCAGTGCAATATCTACGTGCCAAAAAACAATGGAACGGCCGAGCTTGCTGCGATCGGTGAAGCCATAATTGATGGTCTTACTTCTGTTAATGCCAGTGGGTACGCAGATCCGTTTAGCTGTGCTCCAAAGGTTCTTGAAATTTCAGGTCCAGCGCCTTTAGAGCTTGAAAATCGGGCTCATTTTATTGGCCTAGTATCTTGTCAATTTACCGCAAACGCGTAGTATAGTATTGGATAAATGCGGTTTTTCAATGCGAGCCACAGAGCTTCTTCGCAATAAATTTGGCGTTAGCCAGCTTTATAAGCACGCTGTCAAGCAGGGCGACGAGGTTGTGCTTGAAATCTACTGGCATCCTTTGACCATTTCTGAGCGAGAGGCAATTCAAAAAAAAGCTGGCAGTGACGACGCTGGCGAGTTTGCTCTCAATCTGATGATCGAAAAGGCTATGGACGCCGATGGAAGTCGGTTGTTTCAGGATGGCGAAAAGTCAATCTTGAAAAACGCTGTCGAAGCAGCTGTTTTGCAGGACATCCAGGTTGCAATGCTTTCTTCTGGCACTGATCAAAAGGTGGAGGAAGCGAAAGCAGAGCTGAAAAGCAAATCCTGACTGGTTTTTTCTGTTTTTCCTTGCCAAGGAGCTTGGAAAAACCGTAAGTGAACTATGTCAGACGTTGACGCAGGAAGAGCTGATTGGATGGGCAGCTTTCCTTGAAATCAAAAACGAAGAGGAGGAGAAGGCTATGGAGCGAGCAAAAACCGGTCGTAAGGCGCAGAGCATGAGATAGAGGTAGGATTAGGGGAGCTTTTGGTGGCGCGTAGTGGCGGGCGGCATCCAACCTGTTGAAATCGTCGTAAAGACGAATATGAAATCGGTTGACGCCCTTAGCGGGGCGCTCGATCGAGTAGAGAAACAGGTTGGCAAGGTCAATAAAACTACTGTTTTCTTTGACGCGAGTGGCGCAACCAACCAGCTAAAAGACCTTAAAAAACAGCTTGAAAAATCTGAAAAGTTTGTAGATCAATTTTTAGGCAGAACGAACGCAGCAAGAAAAGGTGTCGGAGCGTTTGACAACAGCTTGGTCAGCCTTAGACAGCAGCTGTCCTTGGTGCGAAAAGGATTTGAAGACACGAATAACGATATTAAACGCCAAGAGCGTGGTGTAGCCTTGCTTGCTGGCCAATACAAGCGTTTAAAGCTTGAAGGCCGTGCTTTGGCGCAAGGTGCGGCTGGTGGCCAAGGATTTCCTGGTCTTTTTGGTGATACTGATGACGCAAAGCTAGGAATTGGTTCTCTAGAAAATCGAATAAAAGAACTAAATCAACTTCCTAAGTCGATTGCTGGCAATCAGCAAAAATTAAAAGAAATTAACTTTTTATTGGACTTTGCTTCTGCAGAAAGCAAGGAATTTTTGATGTTAGTTAAGGCGCAAAATAGAGCGTTAGACGAGCAGAAAGCTCTATATAGTCAAATCAAGAGTATTCAGCGTGATATGACCATGACTGGGCAGGCAAGTCAGCTGCCGGCCAATTACTTTACAAGCAATCCAAACTTTATTCAGCCAGGTTTAATTTCAAGAACGGCACCTTCCGTTCCAAAAGGAAAACCTGCAGGAACAGGAGCAGGAACAGGAAAGTCTGTTCCTTTTAGCCAATCAAGGGCTGGACAGGCTGCACTAGGCGCTGGCTTTCCACTGTTATTTGGAGCGGGGCCTGCATCTGCTCTTGGTGGCGGTATTGGCGGCTTCATGGGTGGCTTTGCCGGTGGCATTGTAGGCAGCGTGATTGGTCAAAACATTGACCAGTTTGTTCAGGGAATGGCCGAAGTCGGAACGGCGTTGTTAAAACCAGTTGAAAACATAGATCTTCTAGTTGTAAAAATTGGTGCGGTAAATACTGAGCTTGAGGCAAACATTGGTGTTCTGCAAAGCCTTGGTCTTGAAGGTGTTGCGGCTCAAGCTGCTTTTGAAGAGCTAGAAAGTGCTGTTGGCAAGGGTGGTGTTAAGGCTCTTGAACAGTTTGGCCAGTCTTGGTCAAACTTGATGAATGCCTTTAACCGATTAGGGGTAATTATTGGATCGGCGTTGGCTGGGCCACTTGCTTTATTTGTTGATCTGATTGCGGAGCTTGTAGGGCTTTTGCCTGGAGTAAAGCCTGGGAAGACTACAAATAAGCCTGGAAAGATGTCGTTGTTAGGCGAAATGCCAACACCGTCAGGTGGAACGCCTGACGCTACAGGCAGTTCTAATCAGGCTATTGAAGGTGCTATGGGCAGGCAAGTTGCCCTTGCTGAAGCAAGAACAAATTTAGAGGCAATGTCGTTGACAACTCGGCGGGACACTCTTGCTATTGAAAAAGGAAAAGTTAGGCTTCAAGAAATTGATAATGACTTGGCAACCGTAAATGCAAACATAAAGTCTGGCGGATTAAAGGGGCAAAAACTAATCAACGCAGAGCACGACCGTAACTTGTTGACTAACAAAAGAAATCTTGAGGTAGAAAAGCAGCGCAATGACCTTACTAAGGCTCAGCGAACTATTTTGCGTGAAAGGATCGGAGTGCAAAACCGACTTCTTGGGCTTATTGGTCAACTAAACGGTGTTGAAGTAGATAGACTGAAGGCGACAAATGGCCAATTTGCTGCTCGACAAGAAGAATTTAACAGGATCGACCAAACGTTAAGTCTTGAAAAAGCAAGGCTGGCTAACCAGCTGGAAACTAATCTATTAGGCAAGCAAGAAGGTGAAATTACAGTTCGTCTTCGTGCTGAAAATGAACTTTTGGTCAAGCTTGCAGAAGACCGTGCAAGGCTTGAAAAAACATTGTTGGCACAGCGGCACGCTGAGTACGACCTGGGGCGTCTGCAAGTACAACAAGCGCTTGATCTTGAAAGAGTTCAAGCTCGTATGGATGCACAACGCAAAATTCGCCAAACCAGTCCTTTTGCTCGCGAGTCATTTTTGACTGATCCATTTTTTGGCAGCAGTCGTGAGTTAGCTGCAAATCAAGGAACTAATTTTCGAGAACAAGTTGCAATGATGAATTTTCAACTTAGTCAAAACCAAGACGCTTTAAATGTTTCTGGAATTAGCCAAGAGCGGCGACAAGCTTTAGAAGATCAACGCGCCCAGCTTGAATTGAACTTGGCGTTATTTAAGGAGTATCAGCCTGCTGTTGATGAAGCAGCTTTGGCCCAAGCTCGTTTTAGTGACGCTTTGGCGGTTACAAAACCTGTTACAGACAGCTTGTTTGACAGTTTAGTCTCTGTTGTTGAAGGCACGAAAACGGCAGAGCAAGCGTTTGCAGATTTCCTTCGCAGCATTGCGTCAATGCTTGCTGATGCAGCTAAGCAGATGATCGCGACATATATCGCGATTGGCATTGCTCGCATGTTTGCAGGTGTTCCTGCGAAGTCTTCACCCGCTCCAGATATTCAAACAGGTGCTGGATTTGGTTTGGGTAACAAAATTATGGTTGGCGGCATGAGAACTGCTGCTAGCGGCAAAGGAGCACTGATGAATCAACCATATTTAGTTGGGGAACGCGGTCCTGAGCTGTTTGTTCCAAAAAATAATGGAACTATTGTTCCTAATCATCAAATGGGAGCTGGCGCTACTGTGACGGTAAACGTGGATGCTTCCGGTTCGTCTGTTCAAGGCGATTCAGACCAAGCAACACAGCTTGGCAACATGCTTGCTGCAGCTGTGCAGTCTGAGCTAGTCAAGCAAAAACGTCCTGGCGGTCTCCTCGCAAGCTAATGGCCATTTTCCCGTCAATTACTCCGACTTATGGGCTGCAAAAGAGCAGCGCACCAAGCGTCCGCAAGGTGCAATTTTCTGACGGCTACGAAGCCCGATTGACTTTTGGTCTCAATCAAAACCCCAAAATTTACAACCTGACGTTTGAGGTGTCTGAGTCTGACGCCGACACTATTGAAACGTTTTTGGATGCTCGCGCTGACGACAATGCTCCATTCGACTTCACGCCACCGGGAGAGGCTTCTAGCTCAAAGTTTGTCTGCGAGAAATGGAGCAAGTCGATTCCATACTTAAACCGCGCCAAAATTCAAGCAACGTTCCGCGAAGTTTTTGAACCGTAATGGCGACAGCAATTTGGACCGCTAGCACCGCGTTTTCTGTTGGTGACGTTCGCCGTCCAACGGTTTCGTATGGAACTGGACTGTGGTTTCGCTGTACCAGTGCTGGTACGTCAGCTGGCTCAGAGCCAACATGGCCAACAGATATAGCCAGCACAGTTACTGATGGAACGTGCGTTTGGACTGCGATCAGCAGTGTTTACGACGAGCTGCTGAAGCTTGCTCCCAGTGCAGTTATTGAGTTGTTTGAGCTGCGTTTAGACAGCAATCTGCACGGCAGCTCGGACGTGTATCGGTTTCACTCAGGCATGAGCCGAAACGACCGTAATCAAGATGTCAACGTTGTTTTCAACGGAGCGGAGTACACGCGACTTCCCATCAAGGCAGAAGGCTTTGAGTACACCAGCACTGGAACGCTGCCTCGCCCAACGCTGACTGTCAGCAATATGGACAGCACCATGACAGTGCTGCTTGCGCTGGTTAATGAAACAACGGCAGGCAATGACCTTGGTGGAGCGGAGATTCGTCGCATCCGCACGCTCAAAAAATATCTTGACGACATCAACTTCCGTTTTGAAAACGTTGCTGTTGCGCAAAACGGCGACACGTTGTTGACGCAAGGCGGAGACACTTTGAATCCTGAAACGACTGGCAACCCCAGCGGGGTGCCCGATCCAAACGCTCAGTTCCCGCAAGAGCGTTGGTTTATCGACCGCAAAGCCAGTGAGTCACGCGACACAGTGACGTTTGAGCTAGCAAGCAAGTTTGATTTGGCCGGTCAAAAGCTGCCTAAACGGCAGGTTATTGCCAACGTCTGCCAGTGGATCTACAAATCACCGGAGTGCGGTTACAACCCTTCAGTCGGTCCAGGCAAGACGATTGATGGCACCAATTTCAGGCGTTTTGACGTGAAGAACAACGGTGTGACAACCGATGCTGAAGACGTGTGCGGGAAGCGTGTTGCTAGCTGCAAGTGCCGTTTTGGCGATAATGCCGAGCTTCCGTTTGGCTCATTCCCTGGAGCAGGTCTGACTAAGTGATGCAACTGTCGGCAGATATGAAGGCTGAGATTCTTGAGCACGCCAAGGCTGAAGTGCCTCGTGAGTGTTGTGGTTTGGTTGCTGTTGTCAAAGGACGGCGCAGGTACTTCCCATGCCAAAACATTGCTGAAACACCAGACGAGCACTTTGTTCTTAGCGGCTGGAACGAAGTAGAGGACCAAGGCGAGGTGATTGCGATTGTTCACAGCCACCCGATCATGAATCCTCGGCCTTCTACAGCTGATCGCGTTGCGTGCGAAAAGTCAGAACTGCCTTGGTTTATCGTCAATCCAAGCACCGAGGAGTGGGGCTACTGCGAGCCAGAAGGGTTTGAGTTGCCGTATGTGGGACGTGAGTTTGTATTTGGCGTGGTGGACTGCTACACCCTTGTGCGCGACTGGTACGCAAGGGAGTACGGCATCCAGTTGCGGGACTATGACCGGCGTGACAGGTTCTGGGAGCGTGGCGAGAGCTTGTATATCGATAACTTTGCTGCGGAAGGGTTTAGCAAGATTCCGCTTAAGGAGGTGCAACGCGGTGACTTGATTTTGATGAATTTAGTTTCACCGTTGCCGAACCATGCAGCGATCTACCTAGGCGATCAGCAGGTGCTGCATCATGTGCAGGGCAGGTTGTCTAGCCGAGACCTTTATGGCGGTTATTATGGGAAAAGCACTGCCTGCGCCTTGAGGCATGAAAGTTGTTAAGGTCTACGGCGCTTTGCGTAAACGGCTTGGTCAATGCCGGTTTGAGTTTGATGTGGCGACACCAGCGCAAGCGATCAAGGCGTTGTGCGTTAATTTTGAAGGATTGGAGAAGTGGCTTATTGACAGTGAGAAAGATGGCATTGGCTATCGAGTAGCAGTCAGCAGAGAAAAGGTAAGTGAGCAAGACATGTCTCCCTTGTTCATGCCGTTCAGCGAAAAAGAAGTGTTTAGCATTACGCCGGTTATCGCTGGTGCTAGCAGTGGCACTGGCTCAATTTTGCTTGGAGTTGGCTTAATTGCTGCTTCTATATTTATTCCTGGGTCTGCAGTCGTTTTTGGTACGACTTTTGGCAAGATCTCTTTAGGTATTGGACTTGCAGGTGGGGCCTTGGTTTTGGGAGGTATTGCGCAGGCAATTTCACCACAACCAGAGCTGGGACTGGAGCGTGGAAAAGAAGCAGCAAGGCTAGAGTCTTTTATTTTTAACAACGTGGTCAACACTGCTAAGCAGGGACTGCCTGTGCCAATAGCCTATGGGCGTGTGTTCGTTGGCTCGGCAGTGCTATCCAGCGGTCTTGATGTTGATCAGAAGCAGACATGACGCAAACCAAGTACGTTCAAGGCGCTAGTAGTGGCGGCGGCAAAGGCGGTGGGGGAGGCCATACTCCCACTGAAGCGGACGACTCTTTGCAGTCGATTCAATTCGCCAGTGTGCTGGATTTAATTAGCGAAGGCGAAATACAAGGTCTAGACAACGGCAATAAGAGTATTTTCTTAGATGACACGCCGATTCAAAACGATGATGAGAGCGGTACAAATAACTTCAGCGGGTTTACGGTTGTAACTCGCAACGGCACTCAAGCGCAGAGCCATATACCTGACGATTTTGCGTCAACTCAAGTTGAAAGGCTCGTCAATGTTCAAGTTACCAATGCCGATGGAAATGATCAGAGCGCTGAGCTTGGTGCTGTAACTCGCAGTGTAGAGGGAACTAATGTTGATCGTCTCCGCGTAACACTGACAATCCCTACTCTTCAAAAAGTTGAAGATGATGGCGACATTGTTGGACATAGCGTTGAAATAAAAATTCAAATTCAATATGACGGCGGTGCTTTTACCGATGTAATAACAAACACAATTAGCGGGAAAAGCAGCAACCGCTATCAACGTGATTACATGATTACGTTGGCCAGCAGCACGAACGTAAAAGTCCGTATGTTGCGGGTCAGCAAAGACGAGACAAGTAGCAAAATTGGTAGCACTACTATCTTTCAAAGCTTTACTGAAATTATTGACGAAAAATTCAGCTACCCAAACTCTGCATTAGTTGCGCTTCGTTTTGACTCGCGTGAGTTCAGCAGCATTCCAACCCGCAAATACTTGATTCGTGGGATCAAGGTCAAGATTCCAAGCAACGCAACGGTAGACACCACTACGCATTTGGGACGGATCACGTATTCAGGCGTTTGGGACGGAACGTTTCAAGCTGCTACATGGACGAATGATCCGGCTTGGTGTCTGTATGACCTGTTGATTTCAGATCGTTATGGCGCAGGCATTCCTGAGGACACACTCGACAAGTATGACTTCTTTTCTGTAAGTCAATACTGCAACGCTCTTGTTGACGATGGCAAAAACGGTCAGGAGCCGCGTTTTAGTCTCAACATGTTAATTAACAGTCGAGACGAGGTTTACAACGTCATTCAAGAGATGACAGCTATTTTCAGGGGCATCGCTTATTACGGTGCTGGCTCTCTTGTCCTTAATCAAGACAAGCCAACTGATCCAAGCTATGCACTCGGTCCGTCAAACGTAATCGACGGGCTGTTCACATACACTGGAACGGCCCAAAAAACTCGTCATACCGTTGCGACGGTTGCATACCAGAACTACGACACACAAGGCGATACAGAGTTTGAGTACGTCGAAGATCATGATGCTGTTGCCAAATACGGCATTATTAACAAAGACATCAAAGCGGTTGGTTGTTACAGTCAAGGGCAGGCGCACAGAATCGGCAAGTGGGCGCTTTTGTCAGAGCAAAACCTGACTGAGACCTGTCAGTTTGCTGTAGGCATTGAAAGCGGCATCATTCTTCGCCCTGGGCAGGTTGTTGACATTGCTGATCCAGTCAGAGCTGGCGTTCGTCGTAGTGGTCGCGTTCGGTCTGCCACAACAACTGAATTGATTGTTGATAGCAGCACAAACCTTAGCCCAAGCGTAGCAACCAGCGACAACGATCCAAAGGTCTCAGTGATGCTGCCTAGCGGAATTGCCGAAACGCGCAGTATCCCTCCTGGCGGTATTCATGCCGAGACGAATGGAACGGCAAGAATCGACGTTACGTCTGCATTTAGCCAAGCACCTACAGCTGGCTCGGTGTTTTTAATCCAAACATCCGATATTCAGTCTCAGCAGTTCAGAGTTCTTTCTGTCGCTGAAACAGAAGATGGTGTCTATGGAGTTAGTGCAGCGGCTTACAACGCCACGATCTACGACGCAGTTGAGTCTGATAACGAGCTAACAACTCGGGACATTACAAATCTGTCTGCCACTCCAAATCCTGTAAGCGCTATTGCTGTTGAAGAGTTCCTGTACGAAACAGGCCAAGGCGTGTTTGTTGGTGCGTCAGTTAGCTGGGAGCATGATCGTGTCAATATCAGTGAGTTTCGCGTTCAATATCGCGTTGATAATGACAACTTTGAAACATTGACGACAGCATCACCGTCAATCACCATCCGGGACATTCGAGCTGGCACTCTGCAGGTGCAGATACAAGCTAGAAACTATTTGAATCGTGGCAGCGTCATTACAACTAACACCTTTACGATTCAAGGCAAAACAGCTAAGCCACAGCTAATTACAGACGTTAATAACGCTAACTACATTAACTTTGACATGATTCCGGTCAATGGGCAGGCGAAGTTGACTTGGCGTCAGTCTCTCGATCTTGATGTGCGTAATGGCGGCCACGTCAGACTGCGGCACTCGCCAAACACGTCCAGCGTGTCTTGGAGTAACTCTACAAGTATTTCTGAAGAGATCGCAGGATCTGCAACTGAGGTTTATGCGGACTTGAAGTCTGGAACGTATTCCATGAAGTTTGTCGATTCTGGAGGCCGTGAAAGTGATAACTTTGCGTTGATTGAGTACACGAAGCCTGAACTGGAAAGCGCAGAAGAAGTTTCGGCGCTCTCGGCAACAGAAGATCCGACGTTCCCTGGAACGAAAACAAACCTCAGCGTTGACAGCTCAGATCAGGAGCTTGAGCTTTCTCTTAACGGAAGTGTTCAGAACGTTTCTGGTGAGTATCAGTTCAACGGCAATCCTTTTACTTTGACGCATGTAGGCAGTTTGCGTCTTGAAAGCACCTTGAGGGCAAGATCATACTTCCCTGGCACAAACTTGCTTGATGACGTTCTTGTCAACATCGATGAGCTTGCCAATTTTGATGGTCCTACTCCTGAGGGTTGTGACGTAAAGCTCTACGTTCGCACTACTAATGATGATCCATCAGGGTCTCCCACTTGGACTACTTGGCGGCATTTCAACAATGCAGAAATCAAGTGC
>MDSZ01186796.1_pt1 | contig 10308 bp, 5 predicted proteins | sample 811201 | NCBI WGS metagenome assembly MDSZ01 (sample SAMN05326647, study PRJNA326480) | marine metagenome | isolation source: seawater | place: Indian Ocean: North | collected 2010 | reverse complement strand
TCATGAAATTCAAATAAAGCCATTAGTAATCAAGTCGCACTCTCAAGGTAAATTCTACATCTGGTGTTTTCTTGAGAGGTTCACTTAATTTAGATACTGCCATAAGTTCATTGTTGTCGTTATACAGGCCAATTGTGGTGATATAAGACACTGGTGTGTCAGTTGCGTTTGTTTTAACCCTAATTTTACTTCCTGTTAGGTAAGTCGGGTTAGTAGAGTAATTAAATTCATTGTGATGTGCTCTACAGAAATAAATTGTAGAATTAAGTTCAGTTGTATTGTTAAACGTAATGTCAACAAGTCTGTGTCTAAAAGCATTAGCGATAGTTTGAACACTTGATCCTGTCAATAGTTCTCCAATGCTTTCATTGTTAGAAGTCATTTTACAAGTATTGGTCAACAAACCATCAGAGTTTCCGTTAGCAAGGGTGGTCGGCGCTGTAGCTGATTTCGTTCCCGTAAAAACAGAAGCTGATAACACAGCAATACCCGCTTGATAATAAAGTAACCCGCAAGGGCTTAGTCTAGTTTGATTATGAAGAGTTGCGTTCATTCCAGTACCTTTACTATTCTGAGCATAAAGAACTCCGTATTCTCCGGCTGGTGAATTTACAAAGTATCCGTCTGAACCTGATGCGTCGGTAATCTTCATTGTTGTGTCGAAAGGAGCAGTAAAATTTTGTCCTGTTCCAAGCTTCATTGTAAAGGATCCCTTTTTGATCTCATCTTTTACCAACAAACGAGAGAAGGGAACGATAATAACATCTTGGTGTTTTGTACCACCAGCAAGAATATTTCCATCAACATCAAAATCCAGTACCTTACCGGCCTTGTCGTAACCAACTAGCACTTGTGCTAATTGATTGTAAACGTTTCTTTTCTTAGCTTTTTGACTTGTGACATTTGCATAGTTCGTGGAATTGGGACCAACTCCAATTGAAATATCAAAAATGTGATTAGCGGAAGAACTTAAATATGGGTAATCATACACGGTTTGAAACATTCCGTGAGAGTGATTCTTAATATTTGGTTCATTCCCTAGACCTTGGTATTTTCCATATGTACCAGACATAATTGTACCAGTAATTGGAATTGCTTCGTGTAGAAGGGTTCTTGTTGAAACGATATCGTTTTCGCCTAATGTTTTAAATGCTCCACCTGTAGCCATAATTTTTTATCCTTTTGTTAGCTTATAATATTTTTACGTTGCACTCTTAAATTTTACAAATCTAATTGGAATGCTGATTGAATATCCTGTTTTAACACCCGTCACTCTAACCATAGAGTCGATGTAATAAACGTTGACATTGGAGCCACCTTGCGATGGCATTATAGTGGTAGATCCTAGCCGAGTAAACAGGAAAGCACTAGTATTTAAGTCAACCGAAGATGCAATTTTGAACTCTAATCTTGTGCCTCGGGGGCCGGCAAGAACTTGTTTTACAGAGTTTGTCGTGTCAACAATTGGAAAAACCGTTCCGTCTCCAACATCAACAGTGTAGTATGCCATGTTGTCATCATCAATGTAATCCAAAGGTATACTCCCACCTGTCGCACTTACAATAGAACCAAGCCTATTGTCGATTTGAATTGTGTATGAAGTCTCACGCAACTCTTCAGGAAGTTGTTGTTTTGCAGAAATCTGCGTGGTATCCAGTCCTTGGTCGCATCTAATAAATGCACCACCGTCTAAAGTTTCTCCAAGGATGACTCCTTGCACAGGGTCGGTTCCAGAGAACCCAATACCTTGTTCGGTTGCGGCTCCATCATCATCCTCAGTTTTTGCATCAACCGCAACTACAAAAGATCCATTTGAGTGCATCTTGTTTACTGTTGCGTAGCTTTCATTTAGCTTTATAACAGGCAAAAACAAAAGATCAAAGCTTTCGTAAGTTACGAGTTTAGACTTCATAGAGATAGCGTTATCCGTAAACGCCTCTAATACTGGTGTTTGTAAAATTTGTAGGTCATAGTAAGCACTACCACTTGCATGGGTGGGATCATATAGACTGTAATCAATTTCAGTATCTCCCAGAGCAAATTTAGTAATTTGAAACGAACCATCTCCTCTTGAAAGGATCTGTCTTCCGTGGTCTGTAAGTGTAGCGTCTAATATAATATTTCCACTATTATCAAGAAATGCCATTTTTTATTGTCTCCTAGTTGTTATAATTAGATATTTATTTAGAATTTTCCAAGGTTTTCTTTTTTATAAGATTTACCATGATGTTGATGTCTAGTTTTTTACCAGTCGTTGTAGACGTGATTCTAAACTTAAACTTTTTGCCCCAGATTGGGTGCTCTGCTACTCCAAGCGTCATATTGTTTATGGCTGTGCCTTTTAAGCTTGTTAGTGGTTCGCCATTTTTATCAATTAGTACACTAGGATCAAAAATAGTATGTTGTGTAGCGGGTATTGCTTGCATTAGTTTTATGAATTTTCTAGTTGGCTGGGTTGTTGTTTCTTTGAAAAAGCCAACAGTCTTAGAGAAAAGAAACGTTTCATCAGCATCTTTTTTTAACTCTACTTCATAAATAGGTGTGGGATTAGATACTAGACCATGAAAATTAACACTTCTAAATACATAGTAGTATTTTTTAAAAGGTCGTACATAGTCTTTCAAAGAAGCGCCGGTACTTGGTAGACCATTACGAATATCAGCAATCTTATATCCAGAAAGGTCCCTAAAACTAGAGGGCTTAAAGTCTGTCCTGTAGATCTCGAACAAGGCGCTTTCATTGTTATAAACAAACCTGCTTCTTTCTTCTAGTCTATCATACTCTTCTCGTAGTTCTTCTTGTTCTGCGTCTTCTTCGTTAATTATCACAAGAGGGTCGTTTTCTGAATTCTGACACAAGTCTAAATATATTTTTAAATAATCTCTAGCATTCCTCTCGTTCACAAACTTTACTGTTGGAACTGGCTGTGGAGGTTGTATCACCCTACAGATATCTGAATAAATGTTTGGAACCTCTACAACTTGAAACGAAGGAGTTATTTCAGCATCTAATAAAACTCTAGTTCCATTGTTCCTCGTCTGCTTGTTGATATATTTATATTCACACCCAAAGATTAATATAAATGCACTGACTCTGTATTCATATTTTTCTCCATATTTTATTTGCGTGTCAACGTAATCAATGTAATCATCATCAGCCGGAATCCAAAAAGTTTGGATGGGTGAGTTGATTCCCGGAGTCCACTTTTCTATTTTGTAAAACAACGTTTCAGACTCGACTGGTTTGTTATTGATGATGTCTTCGATTGATGGGACTTTAGATTTAGAAAATTTTCTTATAGCACCAGCAAATGCAAGCTTATCTGCAAAATATTGATAATTGCTTTTATGCTTCACGGTGGGCTCAAAGATAACCTTGTTTGTGTCATCTAAAAAGAAATCACTCTTTTGAAGCCATGACGTCATATCCCACGCCTTTAAACCCTGTCTTTGTACATCTGAGTTTCCGCGTTCTTTAGTTTGTAACAGGAATTGTATTGTGTTTTTACCTGAATTCATATAGTCATCGATGAAGTGTTCAAAAAAGTTATACTTCTTTAAAATGTTTTTAAAGTCATGAGTTGTGTTATAATTAAATCTTATCCTGTTGTAGAAAGGATACTGCTCTTTCTCACCGTTGGCGACGTTAAACGAAAAGTTTTGTCCAAAAAGCAGATTTCTAAATTGTTGTACATCAGGGGATTGGTACCTTGGAGCCAAGATATAATCAAAATCATAAAAATATCTTGCCTTTAAAACAGTCCTTGGGAAGAATTTGAGATCCATAATCGACTCAGTTTGCGCCGGGTCGGACTCAAGATATATGCAAGGTAGTTGAACTTCGTCCAATAGGTTGGTGAAGTTTTCGTACTGCTCAGAGACGAAGTTAAACTTTGCGGTAACTCTCCCAGACGACACACCTTTTGTTTCATCGTTTGTAGCTATTAGATTTCTTGATTCTGGTATGACCAATTCAGCATAATGATACGAGAAAGGACCAGATGTGGACACACCCTCTAAGGTATCTCTAGACCCACGAAGCAACATGGTTTGTCTTTTAGCGTAAAGGTTATCTGGCTGTTCGATGTAGCTCGGCCCATAGGAAGATAAAGACATCAGTCTTCCTTGGGACTCAACCAAATTGCCATTGGATTTTTCAAGCTGTTTTCCCAAATCATACTTAAGCGAATCCTTGTTATCATCAAATATTTTTATTTTTCTTAAGAACATTAATACCCTCCTCGACTTCTTGGGTTCACCACTGGTTGAGTAACCGTACCAATTGATGGCTCTGGCGCTAGTTCCCTTGCCTGTGGCCTTGTTACAATCGGAATAGATACCCTGTCTTGACTGGCAACGCCATAATCAACGGAACCCAGCGGGCCATTTTTAGAATTTGGCTGTGTAATGATTGCGGTCTTGGTGTAATTCAGAGGAACATCGGCTATATTAGAATATGCACTGGCATATTCACTTCCAAAATCTTTTTCAGATGTTAGCGACATCGCTTGTTTTGGCGAAGCCTGTATTCCACCGGGATCCTTGGAAAGGTAAAAATATTCACTTTGTATTCCCATTTGTTCAAACAAGTCAGCATTTATCCCTAAAGTTGAATCATCTACGGGAACGAATCTGCACAACACAGTCCAATTGTTTTTAGATATTATACTGTTCATTGAGTATTCGTGTAAATCTCTCCATATTGGTTGGTTTCCACTACTATAGCCCACCAAATACTGCACTTTTACAAGAGTCAAGAACGAAGTTTGTATTAAGTTTTTTGTCGCTGGGTTTACAAATAAATCCTGTTTTGAATGAAGAATGTTGTTTTTTGTAAATGCATGTTGTGATCCTATCAAAGCTTTAACTTGTAATGGTATATTTCTAAGAAGTTTCTTCTTTTTAGCTTCTGATTTTGTACTGTTTAAAATCTGTGACATGACAGACTGTTCGTTGTCAATTACAAAATATGATTTATCCACGTAAGTGTCTTGCTCTTTTAAGACATTAAAGGTCGAGAATCTGTTATGAATATCTTTTGAAAGCTTGTTCTGTTGCACTTTGCTTTCTCTACTATACTCATTTGAAAACTTAGATTCGGTACCCAACACATTAACTGAATCTTTATACTCTAGATTATTTTCTTGTTCTCTTGAATTTGCTTTTATATAAAAGGATTTCCTTTCATTTGTTAGAAACTCCATCTTTCTTCTCGACTGCTTATCGGAGCCGACCCTGTGTTTTCTTTTTGACCCTGCTTTGTCCATATGATTGTTGAATCTAATCAAATCAATATTTTCCAATTTAGATAAATCAACTTTTCCCGTATATGAATCACTAACCGAAGCAGGACTAAAATAAGAATAAGAATTGTATCTAATATTGTTTAGGGATGAGATTTGACCACTATTCAACACTTGCATTGTCGTCTCATTAAAGGTAGGATCAGAACTAAAGAATTTAGCTCTCTCTAGGTTTGCCATTTTTCTAATATCAGAATAAGTTAAGACAGGGTATGATACATTGTTACTTTTTGCTTTCTCTGAAATTTCCTCGGTCATGAAGGATACTGAGGAGCCATACTCGCTATAGTCTACTATTTTCTTAAAAGTTTTTGTTATTTTAGAGTACAAGTCCGATTTATCAGATTGGACATATCCTCTTTTTAAATTGTTAGTATTATACACTCCTTTTCCAACTTTAAACTCGCTTTCATAATATGAGGTTAAAAACATATATTTGTTATAAAACCATTCTATGGAACTGCTGGTTAAAGTCTTCGGGTGAAGAAACAAAACTAATCTGTCATAGAGTTTTTGCTTGTCATCTTCATCTAATTGAAACATTAGATTATAAAGTTGCATAAAATTCTGCAATATGTCTGTCCAAGTAGAATCATACGTAGCACCAGTTAGGTTCCTTTTTGTTGTGGAGGTGTGATAGTTATAATTTGTCGGCCTCAACACTCTGCTTCGATAGTTTTTGAACTCAGAAACAGACTGTTTGGTTCTTACATAGAGGTCTTCTAGATACTTCCTAGCGGGGTCTTTAAATGAAACATCTACAGTATATTGGTATTTTCCAATTCTGTGTCTTGCCTTGGTTGCGTCTTGGAAAGAAATAAGTCTTTTAGTTTTTCCACTAGCAAAATCTCTTATTTCAGATATAGAAGAATAAAGCGGTAACCCTTCATATTTATCACGCCTCATAGGAGAACGAGCAGTTGGGCTCCTTCTGCGATATAAATTGCAGTATTTGCTTTGAGGCTCTAAAATATTAGAAAGGCTACTCTGTTTTGTTTCAATTAAAACTTCATACGGCCCAGCGGGGCTTGCAACCTCTTCGCTTGTACCAATATTGTTTGTGCGTTTCACAGAATTTACTTGCTGTCTGCGAATCGTGACTTTGTCAAAATAAATCGAGTCTAACAAGGAACTATAGAGATCCTCGTCTAGTGACCTAAGCATGTGGGCGTGATCACTATTGTTCTGCAAGAATATGTCCATATCAATTGGAAACGAAGCATTAAGAACCCCGTCACTACCAAAAGAACACCAAAGTTCCCCTATGGGATTGCCACTTCTTTTTGATAAATTGCCTTTCGTTCTTTTGACGAAAGGTAGGTAAAATTCTTTAACTTTTGTATTTTTTATTCTTCTTGTAGCAAGAGACTCATGCGGAACCGAACTGTGCTTTGAGCCATCCATATACTTACCATTGTGAAAATGAACGGGTCCTACGTGATACCCTGATTCTCCGTGGAGTAGGTTTGTTTCTCTTGGGACTTCGTTGTTCAATAGTACGTTTTCTCCAACGATAGCGCCATGATACGTTCTGCTTCTTTGGTTTGATAAGTCGATGGAATTTTCTAAACTATATTGTTCCGTGTCTAAATAACAAACTGCAAATACCGAAAGGTTTGTGACATTGTGAAATTCAAAAGAACAACGATAAGGAAAAGTATACAGACCGTCTTCTTCATTTTCAAAAGATTTCTTGTTTATTGCGGCGATAGAAAAGGTCTTTTTCTGCACGTTTTGAATACTGTACCCTTCCGTTCTAGTGATGTCTTTTGGTGTTAAGAAGCCTCTGCCGTTTATAATTTCTTGATTAAAGGTTGTACTACGAGAAGCAACAACCATTATTTTTATATTCTTTCTCAATGATTCGTTGTTGTACCATTGCAACTGCCCATTAGATTCGTAATCGTACAGGTGTGTATTGGTTTTCACAACCACTCTGTTACCAGACCTATGGAGTTCTATCTCTTTTATATGTACATTTGGTAAATTTTCTTTACCCACTAATTGTAAAGACATTAATCACAATCCTCAATGCTGGTGACTTTAGAAGAATAGATCGAACTATCCATCAAATCAGGCTCATCTGGACACTCGATGTCCAAAATGTTATCGACACTAAGACCTGCTTCTTTAAGCCTCTTTAGGCCCTTACAGAGGTCATCTACAGGTATTTCCCGGTCTACCCTACAGTCCCAGTAGTATTCTACATGCTGAGGCGTAATTTGCTCCCCAGCCTGTCTGTAATTAACACTATCCGGCTGACCGCGAACCAATATATCGTTTAATATCTGCTTCTCTCTTTTTAGAAATTTCAAAGGTCTTAAATCCTCTGTGAAAGTCAGAGTGGTACCAGAGCCAGTTGTTTCAAACATAAAGACTTCTAGTTCCAAGCTATCTCCAAACAAAAACCCGTTCTTTTCTATTATCTGTAGTAATAGTTGCTCCTCGGTTAGATCAATATAAGTCCCATCGTCCATAACTTCACTAACTGGTAGATTCGGTGTTCCCTTTAATCCACTGGTTGGTAGCTCATTGGCAGTATTTCCAACTGACATTTCGTAATCTATATTATAATTTAACTGAGCTATGTTTAGGGGTTGGTATTGACTAGAAGACAGTTGCATCGAGGCATCCGTAAGTTCGTTTATAACAGTAAAAACGTTCCACGCTGGTGCTTTCTCCTTTGTTGGATCCGAAGAGCCCAAGGAATATTGTAAGAATTTGGAAGTCTCATCAGCAATTGGGCGCGTGGCACTATCATATTGAGCAGTGGGAAAAGGCTCATCCTTGTTTATTGTGCTTTCTATGCTCTTAAACAAATAATGAGGTCTCAAAACAGGCGTTTCTTCTAATATCCTAGTCTTTATATCAGAGTTTCTTTCAGAAAAATTAGCAGCTTGAGAATCATATATAACATCATCATCAAAAAATGCATAGTATTTCGGCATCAACTGGCCGTTTTGCAACAAGTGTCTGCCGTATGGACTCAATTGGATATCTAAAACATCAAATTTTTTATTAAAATATGTCATTGTTTGTACTGTCCCCTCATAAGGTAATTACTTTTTATTTATTTTTTTTATTTTTTAAAAAACGGATTACTGAACACTCGCCTTTCTCGCTTTATCTTGCCTGATTTTTTGTCCTCTTTAGGAGTTTGAGTTTGAGGCACTTTCTTTAGTTCCTCAGGAGGTATAAGACCAGATACAGCTTTAAGACTATTTTGCGTTATCGTTCTATCTCTCTCATTACTTTGAGGGTCAGATTTCTGTTTTGGCTTCACAATTGGTTTTTCTTGATCTTTTGTTTCTTTTTCATCAATGTCAAAGAAGTGAACTTCGGCTGACATCTTCACGCCTTCAATCATTGAGAAGAAATCATAAGGCCAATTATATGACACTTTGTTTTTTCTACCTAAAGCATCGGCTGATACACCAAGCTTAAGTCTCTGTGACAACAATTGTTGCGATTCGTTTCTAGCAAAGATTTTTTCAAAATAACTTGACTTGGCTCTCTGTTTAACTTTGAAAACCATCCATTGAATACTTGGATTAACTGATCCCATTCTATCATTTCTGATAAGTTCAAGCTCAGAGTTCTCGCCTTTCTTATATTTTCCACCTTCACCTAACAACTCATATGCCAAAAGTTGATGAGAGATAGAAACTTCATCGACCTCAACTGTCTCATTTAATTGTGGAGGCAAGTTTTGCCATATATCAGCAAGGTCTTGCTTGGTCAAATTGTGTGTAAACTCAAAGATATACATTGAAAAGGGTTTGATTTCTCTATTGGTTACAAAATCTAATGAGGGTGGAATAACAAATTTCTGCATCTTTCTGACCATATCTTTAACGGATTGCCCAACAAGATTTGTTCTTGAGGGGTCCAACGCAAATTCAATTTGTTCAGGAGACATTTTAAAGAATCTCCTTCTTCCATCTTTCTCAAAGAAAGGGATCGCCACAATCGCTTCGCTGACTTCTTTTACACCAGCGACTTCACCCATTCTAACAGGGTCAGTCGAGAAGCCACAAAGTGACGCAAGAGATTTGTAACGCGCTGCGATTCGCTTTGGCTTGTTCATTGCATTGTTAATCCAGTTTTTTGGCATGTCATCGACTTGCAAGAACACTCCCTCTTTTGTGCTTTGTGGAATATGGCCGTATTGGTGCCACATGCCAATAGGTGTCTGCATAGGGCCAACACCGGGAAGCTCAATTCCGTAAGTATTGTCCGTATATGTCGGCAAGTCTGTGGACGGCTGATGTACGTTGGCTCCAAGAGGAGGAGCGGAATAGCCATTTCGAGCAGCTTCGTTAGTATGTTTACCGTATGTATAATGATTGAAATTAAGCATTGGAGTTTCAAACTTGGTCTGGATGATCCACCTGTATTTGTTTGAAATATCGGTGTCAACTTGAACGTTTGTTGTGTTTTGAATACCCGATGCCCCTTGTGCTGTAATGTCCTGCTCAAGGACGCCTTGTGAAAAGATATTAACACTTGAGGCAATCTGCATCGCTTGGTCGTTAATAACAACTGTAGCATCGTCTACACCGCTAAGTTTGTTTGGGATATCAAGAGAAGAACTTAGAAAATATCTATAAAACTCTACTGAAGATTGGTTGATAATTTCTTGTAATGTATATTTCTTGGTCTCTGTTGGGATAAAAGTAATATCTGCCCATGCTTCCCCGTGATAATATGGAGGAGTAAAAGGAAAGTTGTAGCCAAGATGGCCCCCAACTAGATTTCCGGGAATACTACCGCTGTAAAGACTACCATAAGCAGAACCAGTATTGTAAGAATAATCATGCTGGAAGGGCAACTTTTTTAAACTAAAGAATGGGTTGGTTAGGTCACGCACATGCATTGACCCAGATGTTCCATCATACTTATATTCGCTCCATGTTTGAGCAGTATATGGCTCATATGATGATTGCGAAAGGTACTGTGGAGGGCCAAAAGCTGAAGGTCTTGAATACATTGTAAATGCTTCAGAT
>MDSZ01086529.1_pt1 | contig 10308 bp, 5 predicted proteins | sample 811201 | NCBI WGS metagenome assembly MDSZ01 (sample SAMN05326647, study PRJNA326480) | marine metagenome | isolation source: seawater | place: Indian Ocean: North | collected 2010 | reverse complement strand
TACTAGTTTACTAGTTTTGTACGTCTGCTATTGGCCAGGTTTGTTTTGTTTTTTTGTTTTTCTTTTGGGAAACTTTTTTCTTGGGAATGAAGATGAGCATTGGGAAGAAGAAGACAATTTTTTTTTTTTTTGCGCAAAGCGCTTCTTTTTTTTGTTCATTTTCATTCATTCATTCATTCATTCTTTTTTGTTTCAAAAAAAACTTTGAGCCAGAAGAAGAAGTCTTTCTTCTTTCGACTGGACGACGACGCCCTTGCGCAGAAAGAGAGAGAGAGAGAGAGAGAGAGAGAGTCTCTTGTTCTTCTTCTTCTTCTTGTTCTTCTTTTTCTTCTTGTTATTGTTGAAGAGACCAACGCGTGGGGGGCAAAGAAACGATATGGACGGAAATAAAGCGTCGTCGTCGTCGTCGTCGTCGTCAACGACCCAAAAACACTCTCTCTCCTCCATCTTTTCCAATTACATCAAAAAAGCGTTGCAAGAGACCGGGTCGGGAATGAAAGCGCTGCTGGTGGATGGCGCGACGCTCCCGGTCGTCTCGAATGCGCTGAGCCAGACGGACGTATTGAAGAGAGAAGTGTTCGCGGTGGAACCTTTGAGCGATGGTGATGCGACGAGCACGGGGGTGGTGCCTTTAAGGGGGAGGAGAAGTGAAGACTCGAGTTTGCGGTTCGTGAAAGCGGTGTGCATTGTACGACCGACGAGCGAAAACGTGAACGCGTTGTGCGAGAGAATATCTGGATCGTTGACGTCGTACGGTGAGTTCCACGTGTTTTTTACCAACACCGTAGACGAGCACAAACTTCGCGCGATTGCGAAAGCAGACGCGAGAAAAGGAGGAGGAGAAAACAATAAAGTGAAGCAGATTCAAGAGATTTTTTGCGATGTCATCGCGACAGACGAGTGCACGTTTGTAATTGATTCGAAAGATTGTTTTAAAGATGACTCGATGCGAGCGTTCGATCCGAATGGCGGGATGCGGAAGAGAGTCGGTAATAACGGTAGTTTTCAAAGATCCAACTACGAGTATACTTTGATGTGCGATCCGAGTTGGGGGGTAAGGAACGGGACGCCGTTGATCGATAGATGCGTGGAAGGGGTAACGAGCGTGTGTTTAGCGTTAAAACGACCGCCGTTGTTTCGGTATTCGGCGAAATCGAACATTGCGAGGCGAATCGCCGAAGACGCGCAAAGAGTGACCTCGGAACGAGAACCTGGATTGTTTGATTTCGGGAGACGAAACGACGAAGGGTATTGTCACGCGTTAATTATCGATAGGTTCGACGATTGTGTGACGCCTCTGTTGACACAATGGACGTATCAAGCCATGGTTCACGAGATTTTCGGCATTTCGAGCTCGAACAGAGTACGAGCGCCGGACGCGCAAAAATTGAGCAAAAAGCCGGAGGAGTTTATTCTCTCTTCTAGAGAAGATGCATTTTTTAGAGACCACAAGTACGATGATTACGGAGACGTTGGCGCGGCGGTGAAGAAGTACGTCGATGATTTTGCAAACGAGAGGTCGAGAACGACAGCGAGTAAATCTTCCGCCTCGGTCGACGATGTCGCAAAATTCGTCGAACGCTACCCGGAGTTTCGCCAAAAATCTGCCACGGTGGCGAAACACGTGCAGCTAGTCCACACGTTATCGAAAGTCATAAACGATAGGCAGTTGATGAAAGTATCAGAAATCGAACAAGAGCTAGCCTGCGCGGGTACATCGGTCAATGGATTGGAGAAACAAGTCGAAGAGATCATCAACGACCCGTCCTTTGGCGAATCCGAGAAAGTGCGCTTAGTCGGACTGTACTGTCTAAGACGCGAAACCGAAGCGCCGCAAATATGTCAACACCTCCTCCGCGTTCTCTCCAACCACGTCGGTGGGAAACGAATTGACGCTTTAGATTGCATGCTCCGACGCGGTGGTGAAAACGCGCGCACGAGTGACTTGTTCGGCACGAAAACTATCGCCGCGCGAATGCGCACCTCCGTCTCCGCTTTAAAAGGTACCGAAAATGTGTACACGCGACACGTTCCGTTAGTGCGCTCGTTAGTCGCTCAGTGCGCCAACGGGAAGCTCCCATCCATAGAATACTCGCCAACTTGGGACGGTTTCACGCCAGAATGCTCGAAAAAACCTGCCGAAATCATCGTCTTCATCGTCGGCGGTGCGACGTACGCCGAGGCTCGCGCGATAGCCAAGTTCAACGCGAGCAAAGAATCTAACGGCGTTACAGTCACTCTCGGCGGGTACAGCATGCTCCACCAATCTCGGTTTATCGAAAACTTAGCGAATGTGTTCGATGAGGAGAGAGGACCTTAAGAACGAGACATAGTAGTAGCACGTGTATACATATAGCCCGTACTAGTAGCCAACGAGAGTGAGAAGAAAATGTGTGTTCCCCAAGTCCAACTTTTCGTCCCACGATAGACCTCAAAAGAAAAAGCGACTTTACGCCATAAATAAAAAGATGAACGAACTTCGTCGTTCGCCGTCTGGCACAACGTTGCTCGACTTTGACGGCGCGGCTATCGATCGCAAATCGAGCAATTTATCGAGCAGCACGAACAGCGCGCAGTTATCTCAGACATCGCCCAGAGCGGGCTTGGTCAGGGAGAGCGCGCAACAGAATCACGAACAAAATGGAACTGCACGTGGTGGACGACAACAAGAACAAGAACAACAACAACAACAACAACAACAAACGACGCAAGCGGCGCCATCGATTAGTCTTCCTCGACAAAGGGACGCGGTGAAACACTTTGCGCTCGATTTAGGCGGTAGTTTGATTAAGCTGGTGTATTTCAGCGCGAACAGGCCGAACAGCGCGGAAGATGCCGATGCGGATGGACATGGTCAGAAAAAGGAAACCACGAAAGCGTTGGGAGGTCGTTTGCACTTCAGACGGTTTCCGTCGTCGAGTTTACGGGAATGCCTAGATTTTATCGAACGGAAAAAATTACACTGCAGTGGGATCGGAGATGAACACAAATCGGAGATTAAAGCGACTGGAGGAGGGTCCTTCAAGCACCAGCAGACGTTTCGGGATGCGTTGGGGATTGAGTTGCAAAAAGAAGACGAGATGGCGTGCGCTGTGAGAGGTGCGAACTTTTTGTTGAAGACGATTAGAGATGAAGCGTTTACGTTTGAAAACGATACCAAGACTTTTGTGCAGACCAACTTTAACGTAAACACGGCGGCAGCAACGAATGTTGTGGATAGTAAAAGTAATAGCACTAGTAATAGTAGTAGCAACAATTTGTTCCCGTATTTGCTCGTAAACATTGGCTCCGGCGTGTCGATTATCAAAGTCACCGAGACTGGACACGAGCGCATTTCCGGGTCCAATATTGGGGGTGGGACATTTTGGGGATTGTGTCGATTGTTAACCGGGATGAGAGATTACGACGAGATGTTGAGGTGCTCGCAAAATGCGGATTCCGCGAGAGTGGATATGCTCGTTGGGGATATATACGGTCGAGATTACGCCAAAGTTGGTTTATCGTCCGACGTGATTGCGAGTTCGTTTGGTAGAGTCGTTATGGAGGAAGGCGATTTGAGCGACTATAGCAAAGCAGATATCACTTTATCCTTGCTCAGAATGATTTCGTATAACATCGCGCACTTAGCGACGATGAATGCCAAAGCTCATGGTTTGCAGAGAATATTTTTTGGCGGATACTTCATTCGCGGCCACGCATACACGATGAATACGATTTCGTTCGCGGTGAACTTTTGGAGTAAAGGCGAAACAAAAGCGATGTTTTTGAGACACGAGGGTTTTTTAGGTGCACTTGGAGCGTTTTTGAGTGACACGACGGCGAAAGAAAAGCTAGGCGCGGCGGAAACGAGAGGATCGTGGATCGAGAAGTTCATAAAGTATTCCACGAAAGCGGCGCACGAGGACTACGGTAAGAATGGAGGAGCTAAATCATCGTCACCACCAACGACTATTCGCAGATGTAACAGTTACACGTCATCGGGCGAGAACTTAGCCGCGGCAACGGCATCTTTATATTTAGAAACAAATAATAGTAGTGCGGACTCTTCTGCGGGCGCTTCCCATGTAGACGGCATCAGTTTGGCAAGGACTTCGCCTCCAGGTTTAGGAAGAGATTCACCCGCGACGAGACAAAGCAGTTTTTCATCGTCGCATCAAAGTCGACATCGTCGCGGATATTCGAACTTATCGAGTCACTTGGGTGTTCGAGCATCATCGAACGACTTTGACGTTGGCGTTTTGCACTACGCGCCGTTGTTGGAACCGTACCCATTGTTACAAAACCCCGAGTCTTACGTGCCAGATACGTTTGATCTTCAAGCGAAAACAGCAATCAGTGCCGAAGATCGCGAGTACTGGCTGATGGTGTTGAAATCATTGACTGCAGGCGTCGCGGAACGCGCGAGAGATTCCGAGCTCGAAGACCCCGACGACGAAGAGCACGAAAAATCGACTCGCACTTCATTGGACGATCATCACGCGTTTGTGAATTACGACGCGTACGATTTCGAGTCCAACAATAACTACCGTAAGAGAACACCCTCGGAACGCGCGGAACAGTTTCGCAACGCGTATGGTTCTTTACTCGATCGGTTACTCAAAGACCCATTCGGATGCGGCAAAATTTCGCTCTCCTCTTTATTCGAAGCGAGAGAAGAGTGTTTGAGAGACTGTGGTTTTGCTGACGCCTACGCGGATGTGAAACAACGCGAAAACGATGCCGCTTTAGTCGTCTTACCCGAGTTACTCGATGAGCTCGAACAAATGGAAGATGAAAATCAACGATTGATTCAAATCGTCGAAGGTGTCCTGGCTGGAAACGTTTTCGACTGGGGGTCGCAGGCATGCGTGGATTTGTACAACAACGGTACCATCCTTGACATCTACAAAGAGGCGAGGAAAAATGCGACGCGCTTATCGTGGAAAATCGACGGTTTCGAAGAGTTTGCCAAAAAGTTATCCTCAAACGACGGATACAGAAAAGCGCACATCTTTGTCGACAACAGCGGCGCGGATATCGTCCTCGGCGTTCTTCCGTTTGTCGTCGAACTCTTACGAAGAGGCACGGAAGTCGTCCTCGTTGCTAACGCTTTACCCGCACTCAACGACGTCACCGCGGACGAGCTGTCCTCATTGCTCGAACGTGCCGCGGAAACATGTGGAGGTATACTCAAATCTGCTTTATACGGCGATGAAGGACAAGGTTTGAAAACGCCTTCTCTCTACGTCGTTTCCTCGGGTAACGGCGGTCCATGCATCGATCTCCGTCGCGCCAGCCGCGAACTCATCGAAGCCTCCTCAAACGTCGACCTCGTCGTTCTTGAAGGTATGGGCCGCGCTGTTCACACCAACTACAATGCTGAATTCGTCTGCGACTCGCTTAAATTGGCCATGATTAAAAACGCCCGTTTGGCCGAGCGCTTGTGCCAAGGTGAAATGTTCGATTGCGTCGTTCGTTTCGACGCCGTCGTTTCGACGCCAGACGAGGAGGAGGCCCCTACCGGCTCTGCCGAAACGCCGTAAAAAGACGCCAACAAAAACTTTTCGACCAGTGTAGAAAGAGATGTACGAGACAATGCGCAAAGGCATGTATTTAGAATTAGAAAATTGTCACCATCGTTACTCACCCACACACCATTTGAGAGCATTCAGTATCTTCACTTTTTGCAAAGAATAATATAAAAATGTCGTCACATCACGACTCGCGCGCACCGACTTTGCGAGATTTCGAAAGCCCAAGCGCGCGACGCGAGGAAACCCTTTGACGGCGGCGCCGGCGACGCCGACGAGGCGCATCATGCCGTCTGCGCGGAGAAACCAAGGCGCAAACCGCGGGAAGAAGAAGAAGTCGAACGCACCACCACCGGCGAAGAAAAAAGCGGCGAAGGGAAGAGGCGGCGGCGGCATTCGAAAGAAGAGGAAAGATGCGTCGTCCTCCGATGCGTCGTCCTCCGATGACGACGACGCGATGGGCAAAAGAGACGATGAAGACGCGTACGAAGATTTACCCTCGGATTTTTCTGACGAAGAGATTGACGAGGACGAAGCGTTCGACGATGAAGATAGGGAGATGTATCGAGGGATGACCTTTTACGACAGTAAAAAGAAGAAAAGCGCGAAGGACGGCGTCGATGGTGAAGAAGAAGATTCAGACGACGACGGGTTCGGGGAACTGATTGCACGGGCACAGAACGAGGGGATGAACGCGTCGAATGGCAACGATGACGATCATAACGACAAGGCAAAGGAAGAACAACTCGACGCGCTCGCAGATAGCGACGACGACGAGGAAAAGGAGGATCCCAAGAAGAAGATAAAGAAGAAGACGAAGAAAGATGAGAGCAAAACGATAAAGACGACTGCATTACTAAACACAAAGATGAACATAAAAGGTGTGAATGATGCATTAGACGACGAGGAACAAATAGAGTTAGATTCCGAGGACGACGACGAAACCAGGCAATTGGACGACGACGAAAAGGACGATAAGCGCAAGAAGATGTTGGACGACATTTTGGGCGAGAATAGACGAGAGAGAAGGTTGGAACAACCAAAACCTGGATCGGTGACGGAATACGAAAAAGAGGGGATGTATAACGCGCCGGTGGAAATAGGCGGGGAAACGTTGACTTTGGACGATGCAATTGCAGCTTTGACGAGGGCGAAGCGATCAACCGGGGAAATTGTGGATGAAGATGACGATGTCAACGATGACGACGACGACGACGACAAACCTATAAAAGACGGTGATTTAAACGGCGCATCGTTGCGTGCTCTTCGACGAATCTCCAAGAAAGATGCTACGCCACAGCCAGCGAGAAAATCTGTAACGGAAAAAATGACCCGCGTCGCGGCGTATGAAACGACCAAAGAGGATCTTGGCAAATGGCAACCTATCGTCCAAGAAAATAGGAAGAAAGAAACGCTTACGTTTGAGCCGTCCTCGAAAAAAATGATAAACAGAAAAGATACTCTAGGGGCGTTGAAAGACGATTTTGAGCCGAGGACAAAGATGGAAAAAGAAATTGCCTCCATTTTGAAGGATCAAGCAGACGCGTTTGACGAAGAACAAATTGCGAAAGCTGAGGAATTGGCTTTGTCAAAAATGGATCCGGAGGAAGCAAAAGCGAGGCGTGCGCGGTTGGCAAAAATGAAGGCTCTGATGTTTTATCACGAACGCAAAGCCGCGCGGCTAAAGAAAATCAAATCTAAAGACTACCATCGACGCGAAAAGAGGGCGAACAAGATGAAGGCGAAGAAGAACGGTGAACTGATGGGAGATGGCAACGACGAGGACGATCTAGGTTTGACAATGGACGACGACGATTTCGACGAGAACGGATTAGATAGCGAAGGCCGAACGGCTGAAGAACGACGAGAATACTTTCGCGTGCGCGAGCGCGTGTTATTGAAACATCGTAACACTTCGCGATGGGCAAAAAGAGCGATTAAAAAAGGTATTGCACATTTACCGGGTACGAGAGAAGCCATGGCAGAACAACATCGATTGGCGCAACAATTGAAACAGAAAGTCAACGCGCCCGGAGATGATTCTTCTGATGAGGATGGTGCGAATAGGGACTCAGAGAGTGAATTCGAATCGGGCTCTGAAGAAGAAGAAGAAGATCCAGAGCAAAGGCGCAAACGCGCCAAGCAAAAAGCGTTGGACGCTTTGTATCAAGCCAACGGCGGCGACGAGGATTTACCGGAAGGATTGTCGAAAGGTGTTTTTGCGTTACCGTTTATGAAGCGAGCGCAAGAAAAGAAAAAGCTGGAAACTACTGAAGCTGCAAAAGCGATTTTAGAGGAGATGCAACGAGAAGACGATGGTGATGGTTCCGACGACGGTTCTGACGATGATTTAAACATCGTCGACGAGAAGGACGCGAAGGAGTGGCAAGCGATTGCTGAGAAGGCTAGAGCAGCGACGACGAAGGAAAAGAGCAGAGTTAATAAGCAATTTGAACAACAACAGAAACAAGCGGAGAAGAAAAATAATGCCACATCAACACGAGCAAAAACGGTGCCACTTTCGAAAGCTGCAAGAATCATTCGTGAACGCGCGGCGTTGCGCAACAGACCTCCGGCGAGATTTGAAAAGTTTGAACCCGTATTGATGGAAGACGACGAGGAAGAAAAAAAGAGGAAAGCTGCCGCAATGAAAAAAGTAGAGTTATACGTAGAACCCCGTCATCTCGCCGAAAAAGCAGAGAAAGAAAAGCAAAAGAAAGTAGCCATCGCCAATGGAACGTACGTGGAAGAAGAAGAAGGCGAAAAAGACGACGTGAAAAATTTTAACGCCACCGCCACAGGAGAACTAGACGACCAAAAGTCGTTGGTTTCTCGTGCATTTGCTGGTGACGACGTCGAAGAAGCGTTTCAAAAAGAAAAACTAAAAGATATTGAAGAAGAACTTCCTGATGTCGAAAGACCAACTTTACTCCCGGGATGGGGCGCCTGGGAAGGGGAGCGTAAAAGTACGCCTAAATGGATTATTGACCAGAACAAAAAAGCCGACACGATACGCGAGAAAGCGCTTAAGTCAAGAAAAGATGCTAAAATGAAACGCGTGATTATCTCGGAAAGGTACGATAAGAAAGCCGCTGCGTATAACGTCGAGAAGCTTCCGCGTGGCTACGATTCCAAAGCCGTCTACGAAGGCAGCATGCGAACGCCTCTCGGAGCAGACGTCAACACAGAAAAACAGTTCAGAAAGTTAACAAAACCGAAGATCTTGAAACCTTCTGGTGCAATCATTGCACCCATCAAGTTCCCTAGAAATGCGAAACCGCCAGCGAGTGAAGAACAATCTGCTAAGAAGAAGCGAAGAACTAACTAGCTTTAATTTTCTCGTATTGTTGTATGCATAGCAATTACTAGCCAGGATACATGTAGCCTACATTCCTAAAACTAACTAAAACTACTAAATTGATCAGTCATCGCTCGTACCACGTGTCTTCGTCTATGGCTATCCCCGTATGCCTCGCTTGCTTGCTAATTTTAATCAACACCTCGTCGCCTTTTCTCAAATCGGAGACGGATTTTGCCTCACCATTTTCGTTGCAAATTAATCGAACTGTCTCTGCGTTTTGAAGTAAACATGAATACGTTTCGCCATCTTTTTCAGCTTCGACGAGAACCATGCTTCGCCTTTCCGTTTTCACGCGTCCAACCGTTGCCTCTTCGGTTTCGCCCTTCGCGTTGACCCGCAAAACAACTTCACCTGCTTTCAATTCGCTCAAGTACCCGGTCCTTCCGTTAGGCATTTGCGCGTAAGAATGGATTGCCCCCGCGTTCACCCGGAACGGTCTCGAATTCACGTACCCTTCTCCACTCAAGCACTCGCTGTGTACTAAGAACAGTCCGTTGGCAAAATTTCCAACGAGAAGACCTTCTCCGACTTTAAAATTCGTCGAACAATCTACACACGCCCGATCGCCCGTACCGCAGTTCTTCACGTTCGTCACCTTCACCGTTTCCAACTTTTCGTTCGCTCGACCTCTATTGCGGATTTTCTGAACCACTTTCGCTAATAATCGCACCTCTTTCTCGTCGTCTGTTTTTAAAACTACCCCTCTCACTCCAGTCTCCAACGCTTCCAACTGTTCCAATGCTTCCTCGCTCGTCTTCACGCACGCGATAAACTCCACTTCCCCTCCTCTCTCCGCGCTCGCCGCGACCAAATTTTCCGCCGGGATGATGGACCAGTCGTTCGCAGAGACGTCTACCAGTACCACGCCGGACTGTTTTCTCGCCGTCGCGACATCTTCCGGTTCGCGCACGGTGACGATCGATGCGATCGCGTCTCCCGAAGAAAATGATGCCATCACGCGCGCTCCATCTCTGTGCAAAAACCGCGCGTCGGACGGCGCGAATCTCGCGAACCGTTCGCGCGTTGCCTCGCCCTCGACGACGAATGTCTTCGAACACCCAGATTCCATCGCGGCTAACACGCACGCTTTCGAGGTCGTTTCGATCCAAAACGTCTTCTTTTCCCCCTCTTCCTCGTGGTCTTCTTCTTCCTTCTTCTTCTTCTTCTTTGTCGTCGTCGTCGTCGCTTCCGCAACCACTTTTGAGCGACGACGAAAACGACTAAAGCGGAGTACTTTTACCGTCGTCGTCGTCGTTCTCGTCGTCGTCGTCATCGCGTTGAACCGGGTTTCGATGATGTGGGACGACGGCGCACACAGAGAGGAGGAGGAGAAGACCACGACCATATTTTTATCGCGCTTTGAGATATATAAAATGCCTCACACCTTTTTTTAAACCCTAAACCCTTTTTTTTTTTTTGAAGACCACGACCATATAT
>MDSZ01079532.1_pt1 | contig 10308 bp, 13 predicted proteins | sample 811201 | NCBI WGS metagenome assembly MDSZ01 (sample SAMN05326647, study PRJNA326480) | marine metagenome | isolation source: seawater | place: Indian Ocean: North | collected 2010 | reverse complement strand
GGGAGGTATGGATACCGGAATGGTTAAAATGGCTCCTATGACAAATATGCCTGACTCTTTGGCTGAAATAGCTCATAATCTTGCATCACAAATTACTGCTGGAGAATTAGATATATTCCCAGGTAAAAGTATTGGAGATCTTCTTGGTATGGGAGCATACGTTGAAGGAATCGACGCTCAAGTACCTAATTAAAAAATAAATATTTACTTCCACGTTATAATATGGTATAATATAAATACTATGTAACGTGGAAGTTGTCTGGACTCGGGTGCGATACCCGACGCCTCCACCAAAAGGAGATGAAAATGACATTAGAAGAATTGCGGGGTTATGATGAAGAACCCCCTAGTATTAGCAGCCGGAAAGTGGTTATTTAGAGGCTATATTCTATGGAGTATATGTGCTGACTTTATTTTAATTGGAGGCATCGCATATCTTATTTTCTTTTGATGGGGGCGAAATAGGTTCGACAGGTAATGGAGTTACAAAAACTTAAATGCAAACGATGATTTTGCACCTGTAGGTTACGCACTCGCTGCATAATACTACCGAGCCCGCCAGAGCTTGGGAACAGAATCTGGCACTAGAAAGTTTAATATGCATATTGAAAAATGGGATGGCTCACAGCTTAATGATTTAAATATTTTTTGTAAAAAGGCTGCAGACTCTAATATTCCTAATAATAGTTCTATAGATGCGATGGCTATAGAAAAAAGATCTGATGTAGGTTTATTTCTTTTATATTTAGAAAATGAAATAGCAGGAGTATCATATACTCATAGATTAGATTCATATACAGATACGTTTAGAGTAGGAACTCGAACATGCGTATTACCAAAATATAGAAAATTTAAATTATATTTCCCTAAAGCTTCTTTAGCTCAAGCTATTGGATTAACTGCATATACTATAAAATTTCAATGGGATCATGCTATAAATTTTGGTGCAAAAACGATAGTATGGACAACAAATAATTATGGCGATAAGCATAGTATGAAAATGACAAAATATTTACGTAAATTTGCTGATCGTAATATTGAATATTATAAGTTCTTAGAAAATAAATACATATACAATACAGATCAATCTGTATGGCAATTACTTAAAAGAGATATAACATGCTAGGTAATAAATGGATTATAGATCTAGAACCGCACTTTAATGTAGATGAGATAAAGGCATTAGATTACGAAATATGTATGGGTATAGCTTTATCGGAGCATTATCTTCCGACTCCTGGAGTTAAATCTCAAAATCTAGAATACCCTCCAAGTAAATTTGAGTATGAATATAAAACACAATTTCCTGACTGGTATAAGTCATTAACCACTTATCAGAGAAGAATGTTCATGCGTGTATATGATCGTGCATGCTTACCAGTAAGAGCTATATATGTGAAAAAACAAGATGATTATACTAAAAAACATTTAGATTCTCATAGTAAATTTACAAAAAATGCTAAACATTTTCCAAAATTAATCAATTTTATTGATAACATACCATTTAAAGAATACGGTAGAATAGAAATATTTGTATGCGATCCTAATAATGGAGTACCTGAACATCTTGATGCCATAGATGAAGAAGATCCTAATAGAGAACCTGGAGATTTTATTTGGTTTACACCTCGTGGAAACGATAAAAAGTTTTATGTTAAAGATGATACAGAACATAAACATTATGCAAGTCATATATCATGGTTCAACGAAAGAGATATTCATGGATCGGATCCAGTGCCATATAGTACTTATTCAATTAGAGTAGATGGTATTTTCGAAGAGGAGTTTAGAAAAAATTGTCTGATGTAATCTTATTCACAGATGTTAACGGATGCTTTGGTTTCGGTAGATATGCTGGTACATATAGAATAGCTACTGAACTTAGAGATATAGGACTCGATGTGCAAACAGTAGATTTTTGCATGAGTTTTACAATTGAAGAGATACTTGAAATATTACTTAAGTATATGAATAAAAATACAAAAATGGTAGGTATATCAAGTACATTTTTAGTTACTCCGAATCAGAATCCCAGAGATAGAATAAACATGGGAATAATGAACTCTGAATCTACTAGTATTGGATGGACTGAAAAAGAATTTGATATCATATCAAGATCTATTAAAGCTATAAATCAAAATTGTAAAATAGTTATAGGTGGTGCAAAGATAAAATATGATATGAAAAATGTTGATCATTGGATAGTTGGTGAAGGAGAAAATTTTATACGAAATTTATTTGGAAGAAAGGATAAATTTTATTTTAAAGATAGTATTATAAAATGGCATGAATCAGATCATATTTTTAAATCAGAACATTTACCAATTGAAATAGCAAGAGGTTGTATATTTAAATGTAGTTTTTGTTCTTATAATTTAATTGGTAAAAAACGTGGAGAATACGTAAAATCTCCGGATATAATAAAAAAAGAATTATTAGAAAACTATAAAAATTATAAAACTACTGGTTATATGTTTTGTGATGATACGTATAATGATACTGTAGAAAAAGTATCTAGTTATCATAAAATGATTAAGAGTTTGCCATTTGATATAGATTTTAGTACTTATATGAGATTAGATTTAATAGCATCTAAGCCAGAAACTATTGATATATTATATGATAGCGGTTGTCGTAGTGTATTTTTTGGTATAGAAACCTTTAATCATAAAGCTGGTAAACATATTGGTAAAGGTATGCACCCAGATAAAATAAAAGATACATTATATTTGTTAAAAGAAAAATGGCCAAAAACTATAATAAGCGCAGGTTTTATTGGAGGTCTTCCATACGAATCAGAAGAATCTTTATACGAAACAATTGACTGGTTAAAAAAAGAAGATTGTCCAATAGATTCTCCTAGTTTACAAGTATTAAGTGTTGGTGAAAAAAGTAAAATAGGAAGTAATCCATTTGAATATGGTATAGAACTTACAGACTACGGTTGGAAATCTAAATGGTCTAATAGTAAAAGAATAAAATCAATAATAGAATCTACAAACTTTCCTATGATTAATAATTTTACTTTTTATAATAGAATAAAAAATTTAGGTATATCTAAAAATAATTTTGATCAAATAGAAAGTAAATATAAAAATTTATTTAATCAATATAAAGAAAATTTACTATAAATTCTTTTTAATTCTTCATTATTAGATTCATTTAATTCTGGAAGACATGATACAATATGGATTCTTTCTTTACTATTAGAACAATTCATTGCCGTATGTTCTAAAGTAGTATTAACTAAAATAACTTGGCCTTCTTCGAATTTCATTATTTCTCCATGAGTAAAGACAAATCTTCCTCCTTTACCAGTTGTATCATAAGCTCCGTATATTGGAATATGCATACGTGGAACTTTATCTTTATGTAAAGTATAACAACTTTTAGGAGGCTGAACCATTATACGTGAACGAACAACTGGAAACGGTAAAGATTTTAAACATTCTATAATATAAGTATCTTCTATTTCTTCGTTCCATATATTAAATAAATAATCTGATGGTACGATATCAGATCGATCTAGCCAACCTATTCCGTCTTTATGTTTATTTTCTGTAGTACTTGCTAAATGTTGAAGCGCAATTTGATCATTAGAATTATAAAAATCCTTTATTTCAAGATACGATTCAAATAATTTATTTGTATCAAATTTTATTCCGTAATAAAAATGTGATGCCATAATACTATATATAATTCTAAAATAAAATGAAAAAAGCGCCGAAATATGAAAATAAACGTGTACAAATGCTTTTTTTCCGTGTATAATATACCTATATTAAATGAAAAAGAAATGAGGACAATATGTTAGTAGAAAATCTTATATGGTTAGCAATCGGTTGGACAGCTGGTGTTGGATTCGTAATGTTAACTGATATACTTACAATTTTAAAACGTGATAAAAAAGGAGACAATAAATAATGGCGCATGAAGTCGAAACAATGGCTTATGCTGGTGAAGTTCCTTGGCATGGCCTAGGAGTTCCAGTTAGTAATGATCTAGCACCTGAGCATATGATGCAAAAGGCTGGACTTGATTGGAAAGTTAGAGAAGTAAAATCTTTTATCGAATTTGACGGTAAAAAGATTCCTACTGGTCAGAAATCTCTAGTAAGAGAAACTGATGGAAAAATTCTAACTAATGTTGGTAAGGATTGGTTTCCTTGTCAAAACGAAGATGCTTTTAAATTCTTTGGTGAGTATGTTCTTGCTGGTGATATGGAAATGCATACTGCTGGTTCACTAAAAGGTGGACAAATGGTTTGGGCTTTAGCTAAAGTTAAAGATTCATTTGAACTTTTTGGTGGAGATAAAGTGGATTCTTATTTACTTTTTTCAAATCCTCATCAATATGGAAAATCTATTGATGTAAGATTTACACCAATTAGAGTTGTATGTAATAATACTCTTTCACTTTCACTAGAACAGACAGCTAAAACTTCTGTTAAAGTTGGTCATAGATCAGAATTTAATGCTGATTTAGTAAAAGAGCAAATGGGCATAGCTCATGAAAAGCTTACTGACTATAAAGAAATGGCTGAATTTCTTGGTAAAAAGAGATATAGTGCTGATGCTCTTATTGAGTATTTCAACAATGTATTTCCGCGTACTACTGATAAAAGAGTTCAAGGAAAAGAACTTTCACTTGAAACTTTATCACGTAATGCTAAACTTTGTCATGATAATATCGACATTCAACCTGGTGCAGACTTTGCAAAAGGTTCATGGTGGCAAGCGTTTAATGCTGTTACTTTTACTGCCGATCACTTACAAGGAAATAATGCAGATTCTCGTCTACATTCTTCTTGGTACGGTTGGAATCAACTTCGTAAAAGAGAAGCTCTTAAGTCAGCTTTAGAATTTGCTGAGGCTGCTTAATGGCTGATAGATTATTAAGATCTATGGATCGAGATTCCAGAGCATTAGCTCTGGGTCTCGGTGTCATTGAAGGCGAAATTAAATTTTGGGAAAGTAAACAGGGTAAAGGTCATAATACTGATCGATCTACTAAAAAAAGATTAGAACGTTTATATTTTGCTAAAAATCAATTGATTGAAAATCCTGAAAAGGCTGAAGAATTATTGGAGAAACTTAAATGAGAAAAATTAGAGAAGCGTGGGAAAACGCTTATGGTGAAGGTACCAAATTTGATTTAGATTATGGTAAATTAATCATATTATTTCTTTGTGTTTATATAGCAATACAGGTATCATAATGGCTAATAAGCACGATGATGAATGTTATGCCAATTGGGCTAAAGAAAATAAAGTCCAAGGATGGGAAAGAATTTATTCATTATATCATCCTGCTGAAAAGTCCAAACGCAGAACAAATGCAATAAAACAATATTTAAATAAAGAACGGCAAAAAGCCATACAACATTTTAATAAAGAAAAGCACCGATAAGGTGCTTTTTTTATGTACATTCGGATTAAATTATTATATAAATAGCATATGAACTTAGGAGAGTATGTTGTTAAAATTTAAACGATATTTACAAGAACGCGATTTATCATATTTACGTATGACACCAAAGGAATGGGAAAAAGATAATTCTCAAACTGGTGAAGCACGCTTAGATATTTTACGCAAAATCATGAAAGATAATATTTCGATACCTACTAATACTGGTAAAGAAATAAAAATTCCTAATTCAAAAGAAAATTTATCAGCTCTTGATCTTTTAATTAAAAATAAAAAACCAGTAAAATTTTCATCAAGTGCCGGAGAAATTTCATCATCTCAGATTGGTAAATCACCAGTTTTTGGTGGAGGAGGTGGCGGTTCTGGCGGTGGCAGTGCTCAGACTCAATACGCAGAAAGTTTACAATGTGTATATATTCAGGCTATGTTAAGCGGTCGAATAAAATCATTTGAAGATTATAAAACTTCAGATTTAGAAGCTGCAGCAGCAAAAACAGACGTCGGTGGTACTAAAAATGAAGATATGCTTGGATTAGATCCATCATGGCATTGGTCAGCATATTGGACGGCTAAAGCATTAATTAAGAGAGGCATCGTAAATAGTAGTCATATCATACATCGTGGTTCTGATGCTATGAAAGAAATTTATGCTATAAAGAAAGAAGCATTTAAAAATTCTAAAATGAGAATATTATCTGATGATAAATGGAATCCAGGAGATATATGGGCTATTAAACGAGGAGTAAATTTAAGAAGATTATTACCAAATACTTCTGTACAAGAATTAAATAGCGCTTTAGTAAAAGCTTTTCATGATAAAACTATCGTTGGTATTTCATTGAAAAAAATATTAAATGATTCAAATCTTAAGCTAAAAGTATATAACGAAGAAGAAAGTACTGATGTTCATAAGTTTAAAAGTACATCACTTATGGCTAAATTTGCAAAGAAAGCATCAGATTTTTGGAGAAGTAAAAAAGGAGATATATTATTTGATGCAGGTAAAATGGATATTCGAACATCTTCAGCACTTGCATCTGTTAATGTTGAAATACAATTAAAAACTGCTCGAGGTGGTCGAGCTGGCTGGGGAGAAATACAACAGACATTTTTAAAACGATTAAATAAGAGAGTTCCTGATAATAAAGCTCTTATTAGAATCGCTAAAGATTTGCATTCTCGAGGTGGAAAATCACGTTATGCAAATGTATTTTATAATATGGCTAGTAAAGTACATTCAGGTTTAGATAAAAAACAATTTATGGATGGTTTACAATCAAGACCAATGGCAGATATACACAGTAAATTGGGTGCTATATATGTATCTTCTACATTAGTAGCAAATCAAAAAAATGGAAAATCTGATTTAATAATAACAGATTTAGTTAATTATGCAGGTTCTAAGGGAGCGGAATCTTCGATTTATGTAAAGGCTTGGCAATGAATTTCTCAGAATTTATAACTGAACAAAAAAATACTCATATGACTCATATTGAGGACAAAGTCCTCTATGGTGGAGTCAAAGGAACACGTGAAGCAATATTAGCTTTACGTTCATTAAGAGATACTTTAGGAGGAGAACATGCTGGATCCGTATCAGTCAAATGGGATGGTGCTCCTGCTGTTTTTGCTGGTATTGATCCTCGTGATGGTAGATTTTTTGTGGCCAAAAAGGGCATCTTTAATAAATCTCCAACAGTCTATAAGTCTGACAATGATATTGATAATGATACTTCTGGTGATCTCAATACTAAGTTAAAAGAAGCATTACGTTATTTGCCAGAATTGGGAATAAAGGGAATAATACAAGGAGATTTTTTATATTCAAGATCTGATTTGGCTTTATCAAAAATAAAAGGAAAAAAATATGTTACGTTTCATCCCAATACCATTGTATACGCCATACCCGCGAATACGGAAATGGCTACAAGAATTAAAAAATCTAAGATAGGAATAGTGTGGCATACTACTTATACTGGTAATTCTTTTGAAACTTTAAAGGCTTCTTATGGTGTTGATGTTTCAAAAATGAATAAAAGTACTAATGTCTGGTCTCAAGATGCAATGTTAAGAGATATGACAAATTATACGATGACAAAAAAAGATACGGAGGAAGTTAATGGATACCTTAGCAAAGCTGGGTTCTTATTTAATCAAATTAGTTCTACTACCCTTAAAACTTTGGAGTCTAACGAAGATCTTGCTCAACTTATTGAGACATATGGTAATACCTTTGTACGTAAAGGTCAAGTTGTTCAAGATACGACTCGTCATGCGAATGGTCTCGTGGTTTGGATCAAAAAACGATACCAATCCGAAATATCTAAACGGAAAACAGAACAAGGAAAAGTAGCTCAAAAAGCAAAGTTAAACAAAATTTTGTCGTTTTTCTCAGAAAAAAACAAAAAAAGTTTAATAAAAATGTTTGAATTGCAAAAAGTTATAGTTTTAGCGAAGTTAAAACTTATAAATATACTAAACAAGTTGAATAGAACAGAAACGTTTTTGAAGACTCGAAAAGGCTATCGATTAACTGGTCAAGAAGGCTATGTTGCAATCGATAAGCTTGGTGGTGATGCGGTTAAGATTGTTGACAGAATGGAATTTTCATTTGCCAACTTTAGCCCGACTATATTAAAGGGATGGGATAAACCAGGGAGAAATTAAATGGCTATAGTGTCATTCAGGACATTTGTATCAGAAGAAACATCTGAACTCGACGAAGTACTTTCAATATCAGGTAGAAGAAAAAAAGCACGCGATGCTAGGCGTAGAAAGACGCAATTAAAAATTGCTAGAAGACGCGCTAAACGACGTATGGCTAGAGATCCAGTATTAGCAAAAAGATCTCGTAGATCTTCTCTTAAAGCTATAGCTAAAAAATTCACAAAAGGAAAAGATAAATCAACTTTATCTGATGCGCAAAAAGCATCAATAGAAAAAAGATTGTCTAGACCAGCTATACAAAAAAGAATAGCAATAATGACAAGACGAATGAAACCAACTAAACGTAGAGAAGAAATAGCTCGAAAGAAGGGCCACAAGTGATAAGTTCATTTAAATCATATCTAACTGAAGAAGAACGTACCGTATTTTTTACATTTGGTCGTATGAATCCTCCAACTATCGGCCATGAAAAATTAATGAATAAACTTTCAGAAAAATCAGGTAAAAATCCATATAGAGTTTATCTTTCTCAAACAACAGATAAAAAGAAAAACCCTCTACACTTTAATGAGAAAGTTAAATTCTCGAGGAAAATATTTCCTAAGCACGCTCGACAAATAATGTCAGATACTAAAATAAAAAACGCTTTAGATGTAGCAAGTAAACTATATTCTGAAGGTTATAAAAGAATTGCTATGGTAGTTGGTTCAGATAGAATTAACGAATTTGAAGTTCTATTAAATAAATATAACGGAAAAAAATCTAGACACGGGTTTTATAATTTTGAAAGTATTAATGTAGTATCTGCCGGAGATAGAGATCCAGACGCAGATGGTGCAAAAGGAATGTCAGCTTCAAAGATGAGACAAGCTGTTATGGAAAAAGATTTTACTTCATTTTCTCAAGGCCTTCCAAAAAATGTATCAAATGCTGAAGCAAAAAAGATTTATAATTCAGTTAGATCTGGTATGGGATTAAAAGAACAAAAAGAATTTAAGAATCATGTTTCCTTAAAAGCCGTATCAGAAACAAGAGAAAAATATATTGATGGTCAACTCTTCAATGTTGGCGATAAAGTAAAAATTAAAGAAACAAAAGAAATAGCACTTATTACTCGTAAAGGTTCTAATTATTTAGTATTAGAAAATAATAATTGGAATAAACCAAAAAATGTTTGGTTAGATGCAGTTGAAGCATATGAAAAAATGAGAAATATATCAGGATTTAAAATATTTGATGAAAGTCCTGATAAAATAGCTAAAGCACAAATAGCACGAGCAAAAGAAAGATATTCAGATAGAATAGACGCAATTAAAGATAGAGCAAGATTACAAAAAGCTATCAAAATGAATAGGAGAACAACGTAATGCCACTTAAAGTTTCAGATGGAATGGGATCTTGGATAAAAGATTTTAGAGCTTCAGATGCTCCCCAATTTGCTGGTAAATCTGCAAAAGATAGAAGAGATATGGCTATAGCTGCGTATCTTTCTAAAAAGAATGAAGAAACACAAGTAGATGAAATATCTGCAAAATTGGCAGGACGATATATTAAGAAAAGAACACATCGTGATATACCATATGCTGGTCAGCAGATGGGTAGTATACATAAACAGCGAAGACACCAGGGTGTTAAAGATTTTGTAAAGCATACAAAAAGTGTAGATATGGCAGTTGATAAATTAACTAAGAATAAAGATAAAATTAAAGTTCCTGCAACAGAAGCAAAGCGTGTAGTACATAGTGATAAACCGGACAGTTTGAAGTCTGTAAAAATTATAACTCCTAAGACTAAAAAAGAAGCTAATGTTAATGAAATATCTAAAGATTTGGCAGCAAAATATATTAAGAAAAGAGCAGATGATTTGCCACATGCTGGATATATGATGAATGATCCACATAGTTCTGAGCGAAGAAAAAGGGGTGTTCGTGATTATGTGAAAATGCAAAAAGGTATAAAGACTGCTGTTAATAAATTAACTGGTAAAGCTATGGTTCCTGCAAAAGAATCTTTTGGTGCAGCAGCTGGTGGTGCTGCTGCAGCAGTTAATTATTTAAATAAAAATCGCGATGATGAAGAAAGACGCCGTCGCGATGATGAAGAACGCCGTAAAAAACGTGATAGTGAAACTACTAAAAAGGCCTCTGAACCTACAAAACCAAAAAAAGAGAAAAAAAAGTACCGATACTATTTTCATGTTTCTGATAAACCTTTT
>MDSZ01180813.1_pt1 | contig 10309 bp, 1 predicted proteins | sample 811201 | NCBI WGS metagenome assembly MDSZ01 (sample SAMN05326647, study PRJNA326480) | marine metagenome | isolation source: seawater | place: Indian Ocean: North | collected 2010 | reverse complement strand
TGGACTAAACGAGACGCTGTGCGACGTGCTGGGTGATGTAGTACTAGGCGACGAAGTAAACGACGGACCAAACGACGAGCTGGGTGACGGGGTTGGTGACGTGCTAGGCGAATTACTAAACGACGAGCTACTGTTACTCACGCTTGCCGATGGGCTAAACGACGTACTTGGTGACGCGCTTGGTGACGTGCTAGGCGTTGTGCTTGGTGACGTACTAGGCGAATTACTAAACGACGAGCTGCTGTTACTCACGCTTGCCGATGGGCTAAACGAGGTGCTAGGGCTAGAGCTAGGAGTACGAGACGATGACGATGACCAAGCTATAGATGAAGAAAGACCAATAGAAACATTTACGAAATCTCTACGAAGTGTACCGCAAGTCTCTTCGGTCGTTATCTGTATTGTCCACAATCCCGGAACAGGGATGTTCCACCAGAAACGGAATGAGCCTTGAGTACTGTTATTGTAAATGTCAGTCATTATACTCATACCCTGAGGTATATTCATGGCTCCGAGCGCGACTATTTTACCTGGGTTAGACACGTAAGTAAAAGCGTTGAGAGGCTGATGCGTCCAGCCAGTATGAGTCAATGGTCCCACGCTGGTTGCAGACGGTACACAACCTGAAGAGCTAGACACTGACGATCCGCTCGGAGAAGCTAGACCGCATATCTCCTCACAAACAAGATAACAAACGGAAGGGGACGCCGTAGGTGGAAAAGGGATGGGTGTGCCACTGACACTGGTTGACGTACTACTCGACGAAGGTTTTGTGCTTGGCGTAAAGCTGTAAGAAGAACTGCTTGAAACGACATTCACAGTGGGGCTCATCGAGACGCTCGAAGGCATATTAGAGGGTGGTCCAATCGGCATCGGAGGGCTGTATTGACGCCAAATCGGAAATACTATACAATACTTGGGAGACGGACAAAGCTTACCGAAACTAACTCCGCCTCCTCCTCCTGACATGGTGGCCCCTCCAGCCGAAAACATTCTACTTGGCGGGCCAAGGTTGTGTGGGTTTTCAATTATTTTTCCTCCAGCTGGCCAACCCGCAGTGCGTGGACGCCCAGTTGTGGATGCTCTCGTGGCCCTCATTTCATAGAAGCTAAATGAGGTGGGCGTAGCATCACCAATAAACGCCGCTGTCAACAAAGAATTTAACGCAACATCTTCTCTGATGGCAACGGAGTTTTCGTCGCTGCAATCGTCTTCTTTATTTATTTCGCTTAGCTGCACCAGTGGGGCAGCAGAAGCAGAAGAGCTAGAGGACGGGCAATACCTAGAATCGTGAATAACATGAGAACTTCCTAGTCTTACAAAACCGTGGTTGCCTCCGTAATGATACGTGAAATGACTAGTTAAGTCTACGTACGCAGAAGGAAGGGTCGGACCCATTCCACAAATCCATTTTTTTGTATTATTTTTACAAAGAGTGGAGGCCATGCTTGGGTGCAAGCTCGCTTGCGTGGCGTACTTGTGAAAGTGGACGTAATGAGATGTGGCGGAGCTGCTCGTTGCCTGAGGCGGACCTATTTCTTGGAGTTGTAATTCTTCTTGAGTTAAGGGTAAAAACGTATTCGATCCTGTGTCTCCACATCCGTAAGGCCCACTGGTTGCCCAATCGTGGTGGTGTGAGTCCTCTATTTTTACCGAGCTAATAACCATCTCAGCCGTTACCCAAGGGCCATCGAGCGGATCGTTCCCCCAGTCATCGCCGCAAATTGGATCACCATTGTCATCCATCGTCATGTCGCAGCATCCTGCATCGCCTTGAATGGCGTTCCAGAATTTTATGGTTCCACCATCAAAAGTTCCTATTGGCCAATCGCACATGCCATTGGGGAAGGTATGATTTCCTAAAGGTATGTCCACATAGGTGGGACCGTCAGGGGTCCAATCCACCAAGTCCATGTTGCAATTTATCAAGATGTTATCAAAGGGCGAGTTCCCACTGAAGCTACCTCCGCCACCCCCGTGTTGTAGAGGCATCGCAAGATCAACTCTAAGAAAGTAATTACCGGCTCCGTCATTACGAATTTCCATTGTGCCGTAGTCTTGGTCTTGTCCGCCGATCTCTTGGTTCACGCCGCAATTCGCCCCATCATTGCATGTTGTTCTAAACCCAGTGCGTGTGTCGTACGCTAGCCAACGTTTGAAATGATCGGTTCCATCGTCTATGCTTCCACTTAGGGTGCCGCCCCACATGTTATCACATTCAGTAACTAAATTTCCATTTGCGTCCTTACTACAGTATTGAGCAATGTTAATCTGCCAAGTCAATTGAACATACGGCTGCACACACTCATTCATCTCGTCATAGTTATCGTTGGTGTTACCAACCTCTAAAGCTATGTTGCAAGTTTCATTGGGGAGACTTTCGATTATTGCATTTGATTCGAACTTTCTGAGGTCGTTGACGGTATCAGGCACGCAGCCCTCACCTCTTACGAGAATCTTTTTAACCCTTGGGGTGATGTACCACGTCCAATAAGTAAGGCCGTCAGTCATTTCTTGGTAATGAGAGGCGGGAAGATCACCAAGAGCAACCATATACCCTTGCTCTACGCATCCAGCATACAAATCATTAAATGCGGCGTCAGCTTGAGCCTTTGCGTCAGCAGAAGACGTGTAGGATGTAATTTGAATATCCTGCAAGTCATGAAATTGATTTGGAACAATAATTAAACTCATGGGTTTCCTCCTATTATTACAGGTATATGGTGCTTAACTACTATTCCTTTTGTAAAAACTCCTCCCCAAGACCAATAATCAGTAGCCTGACAGCACTTAGAGCTACCAGATGAGGCTGAACTAGAGCTACTTGATTGCGGTGTTGAGGGGCTAGTAGAAATCGAAGAGCTAAACGAAGAACTAAACGAAGAGCTAAACGAAGAACTATATGATGAACTACTAGGTGAAAAACTAGGCGAAACGCTACTGCTGGAACAAATCTTTACAACTCCACCGCTTGTGTAGCTTGAGTTCGATTCCCAACAGGCATCCGCCAAACAGCAAGATTCGTATCTTTCTCCATAAACGCATTCAATGCATTTTAAATCTAAATCACTTAAACCGTTCGGATATAAATTATCAAAAACCCAAGTAGAGGCAGCGCCAGAATACATTATAGAGCCAGTATTTGGAGAATGACCTAAACCAAGTATATGCCCCAGTTCATGTACAGTTACATACTTAATGCTCATTGCTCCACCACCAACCGCATCGCTATCACGCCTCCAATTCTCAGAAGAATCAAAATGCAGATCACCGCCCACGTTACCTATTGAACCTAAAGTTCCTCCAGGCTCGTAAGCGTGAGCTAAAGCATTGCCAGCAGCGTCAATGTTGTGCATGCCAAAACGAAGGTCTCCAACGCTTGGGTAAGCTCCTCCGGTTCCAATAGTATAATTACCCGCGCTGTTATCGCTCGCGGGTGCGCCCGCAGTTTCTTCACCCAACTCTGTAAATACCAAAGTTAAATTAGGATACAACTTTTCAAAAGCATTCTTCCAAACGGTTAGAGCTTCTTGAATATCTGATTTAAACTGCACGTTTGTTACAGAATTATCTACGTGATCTTTTAGCTCGACGCATATTGCTGAACCACCGCCAGAGTGATCGTTAGATTGTGTGCCCGCTTGAATCCAGCTGTACGTAAAGGTCACTGTAGTAGTTGACTTGTTGGATATAGCAGTTTTAAGCTCACTCCAAGGAGTGCCTAAAGACTCGCAAACAGAGGAGCATAAACTAGAGGATGGGCTAGTGGATGACGTGCTTGGCGCTGCGCTTGGCGAAGTGCTAGGCGACGCGCTCGGTGACGTACTTGATGACGTGCTTGGCGTTGTGCTCGGCGTTGTGCTTGGCGAAGCGCTCGGTGACGTACTTGATGATGAGCTAGGCAAGCTTGATGAGGAAATTGCACACCAACTACAACCCTCAATAGGTATGAACATATGCCTTGATGGGGGGGTAACGTCCCAAGGGGGAGCTATAGGAGGTTCGTGGGGACATAAAGAGTCTTCACAATCAAACGGTGTTCCCGTTAGCACTCCCATGTAGCCATTGTCCACACACCAATAACATATAGTTTTGCCTCCCAAAAACTGAGTTCTGCCTAAAAAGATTGTAGGATTACGCGCTACCTGCCCAACGAACGGACACACAACAGTGTCCTGTGCGATTAAGCTGGGATGAGTAAGCGGATGAGCGGGAAGATTAAAAGTAGGGGTAGGACTAGTTCCTGGCCAAGTGTTTATTATATTGCCAACCCATTGAGGAACGTCAGCAACACCTAAATTACCAAATTTGCTCGTCCATGTGTTCGGGTGAGTTTTGGCTATCCTATCAACGCCGAGCTGACCGAACCAGTATCTATTATCGTCGGCCCAAAAATCATAACAGTCTGGGCATCTTTCCCAGCCCCCGCTCGTCCTACTACTGCTAGAAAGGCTGGTGGAATAACTGGAAGACGAACCGTCATGAGTCAGACTGAGGGAGGAACTAGGGTAATTAGGACGAATAAACGACGGAGCCGAGGGCCAAGAGGGCATTGTTGAACTTGAAGTTCTAGAGGGCAAAGGAGAAGCTAGCCACGAAGGGCCCGGAACATTATATGTAGTGGTGTTTGGGTGAGAGTTGGTTGGGCTGTGCTCCCAGTAGCCATTATGGGGGCACGCTTCATCTGTTGATTCATCTACTAAGGTCGGAGACATTCCGACTCCAAGAGTGGTTGTCATATGCCAATGAGAGTCAGAGCCAAACCATAAATATTTTATATTATAATAGTTTGGACCATCCCATTTAAATACTTCGTACGTATTTCTACCATTGTATATGATCTCATTCCAATTGCTATCCCTTCTTCTCGCAAACCACACTATTGCTTGTTCGCAACTGGCTGTTGAACCCTCGCATATGGCAAACTCTATCGTGTCTCCATAGATGGATGGGCAAGGAGATACAGCGGACGACGCACTTGGCGCTGCGTTTGGCGAAGTGCTAGGCGACGCGCTCGATGACGTACTTGGTGACGTGCTTGAAGAAGCACTAGGCGACGCGCTCGGTGACGTACTTGGTGACGTGCTTGAAGAAGCACTAGGCGACGTGCTCGGTGACGTACTTGGTGATGTGCTTGAAGAAGCACTAGGCGACGCGCTCGGTGATGAGCTACTGCTGCTTGATGTGGTTGCTCCTGGTGTATTCGCTTGCCCGCCCATACCTGAATGAAACTCACAATAGTAGAAAAGCGTTGGTGCCGAAGTCGCCACTGTGATACTCGTTTTGTAATTTGACGCGTCAACGGACACGCCCGTGGTATACTCTGTTCCACCTGCGTGTGTACCATCTGGAGTAGTCGAGAAACGGAATGGGTGCGTAGGTGCGGCGGACCAGTCAAAGACATAGGTGTTCCCCTCGGTTAGCTCAAGGGTGGGTTGCTGTTGTCCGTCAATAAAATATTTATTTGCCCCCCCAACACTTTGGACAGTCACTACCTTGGTGGGGTTTATAGAGCCAGTCCACACACCAACAGCGTAATCCCCTTGGTCATCGAAATCGATGTGCGTTAGGTTGCCAGAATTGTCAACGGAATAGGTGTGCAAACCTCCACCGCTGTTAGCTAAATAAATAAAGTTTTCATCACCCCAAACCTCGGTTGCTTCATCTCCTTGGTCATCAAAGCCAATATGTGTCAGGTTGCCAGAACCGTCAACGGAGTATACATGTAAACCGGCATCGTAATTAGCTAGGTAAATAAAGTTTCCATCACCCCAAATAGATCGAGCAACACCTCCTTGGTCATCAGAATCAATGTGCGTTAGGTTACCAGAGTTGTCAACGGAGTAGGTGTGTAAACCACCATCGTAATTAGCTAGGTAAATAAAGTTTCCGTCACCCCAAACGCCGTAAGCGAACTCCCCTTGATCATCAGAATCAATGTGCGTCAAATTTCCGGAGCCGTCAACGGAGTAGCTATGTAAACCGCCAGAATGATTAGCTAAATAAATAAAATTTCCGTCGCCCCAAACATCGTTGGCACTATCCCCTTGGTCATCGAAATCTACGTGTGTCAGATTGCCAAAGGTATCAACGGAGTAGCTATGTAAACCGCCATTATGATTAGCTAAGTAGATAAAATTTCCGTCGCCCCAAACCCGACTAGCGAGATCGCCTTGGTCATCGGAATCAATATGCGTTAGGTTGCCAGAATTATCAACAGAATAAGAGTGTAAACCGCCGGTCCAGTTAGCTAAATAGATGAAGTTTCCGTCACCCCAAACGGCATAAGCGGTATCCCCTTGGTCATCAGAATCAATGTGCGTCAAATTTCCGGAACCGTCAACGGAATAAGTGTGCAGACCACCAAAGTGATTAGCTAAGTAAATGAAGTTGGCGCTCATGGTGTACCTCCTGATGAAGATGATCCGCAAACGTTGCAGTTATAAGCAGAGCACCCGCTGCATCCGCCAAAGGTGAAGGTTAATGCGTTCTTGTGGTGTTGCCATTGTATATTATTATTAGAATCATAAGAATACGTATGCACTGTCCACTCTAAATCCCAAGGGCATTTACCAGTTTGATTTGTTGTTACGTATGAAGAGTGACTACTGGTATTATGCGGATAATCTAATGTAGTACTAGTAACTACCCAAACCAAAGACTGCGCGGAAGGGTTGCCGCTAGCAGTGGCGCATGGGAAATTAGTATTTGGATAGCCATTTATGCTAGTGCCTGGTGTTTGGTTACAGCCTAGCATCCATACGTGATGATTTGAATTAAACCAAAGGCCATTATTCCCGCAAGCGCTGACCCATCCATGCTCGGCAATTGAAGCTATATTCGCTGCGCAAGCTCCGGTACCCGGTGTCCAAGTGCTCTTATTAGGTGTGAATTGTAAATTTATTTGACAATCCGTTCTGAAACAGCAAACCGTACTACTTTGTAATTCAGAGTCTATGTTGATGCAAAGACACGGAACATCCGACGATGTGACGTCGCACTGAGTACAGCAAGAGCCGCAGGGCGATGTGCTAGGACTAGTACTTGGGCTAAACGAGCTGCTAGTCGGAGAGTGACTAAAGCTCGGACTAAACGAGCTACTACTACCCGGAGGGGGAGGAGTGGTTGATGAGCTAGTCGATGAAATACTTGATGAACTACTAGCTGGCGGCTTGGTTGGTGAGGTGTATATCTTACTTCCATCACAAGAGCAATTAGCTGGGTAACCATTCCAAGTGCAATCCAAGGAGCCGTCATTACAGTCTTCTTTCTGAGCTTGATTTTGATACCCAAGCCAGCCAGCATAATAATCGCTTGGGTTTGGAACGAACGAAGACCCGTCAGCGTAACACTTGTACCTCGGCTCACATTTACCACAGATGGCGCCTGTTGGGGCTGGTTGACCCGGTATTCGAGTACCGAAGCCGTGGTTGGGGCTCCATATAACATCTAATCCAGGCTGGTTACATATACCCATTGGATCGGGCACGAGTATATCTGGCAATCCTCCTGGTCCTGCCGCTGGGGGATGGCAAAGCTTGTTGCCCCACCCTAAAATAACGCACTCGCCTCTAAGGTCTATTCTATGCGTGGCTGAAGAACCACCTATCATTCCGCTTGACTGATTGGCGAGTTCGGCCAGCTCTAAGCAGGTAGGAGGACAATTTAAGCATAAACTAAACGATGAGGATGGCGACGACCAACAAGGTCTATCGTGCCAAGCGTACGGGGAGTTACAAACAGAGGCGTGTGGTGAATAAGGTGACGCAGCATAGGACTCAGCTAGTTGCATACCGTAACCCATTGCGGGCATTCCTACGTTAAAGTCATTCAAAAGCCGTAAAGAAGGTATGACGCCAGTGCCAGACGTGATGCTGTACATGGTTGTTTTAGCAGACGATAAATTATAAATATAAGCTTGTAGTGCTGGGTCCCAGCTTTGTAATCGGTTCGGGGCGGTGTTATGAACGAAAAGCATTTGTGGCTCTGTGCCGCCAAACGCAAGTCCGTGACTTATATTATCTTTAGTGTTTCCTGTTAAAAATCCACCTTCAAACTGATGAGACGGCTGGTTTTCGTAAACGTATTCTAAAGCGAATGATTCTTGTACTGTATCTAATCTGATCTGCCATATATCTACAGGATTATGAGTATTTAAACCATGCCAGCTGTCACGATTAACTAAAGCGTAAATTCTCGTTATTGGATAGCCCTGATCAACCCACAATTGTTTAGGGTGCCACTGAAGGGAGGGTCGTGGGTAAATTTGCGCAACAGTTCCGCTAGTCTTAATAGCTCGAATTCTAGTTGTAGGATCGCCCCATTGGGGTTGCTCAACAACAATCTGTGTACCTGATCTCCAATGTCTGGCGTCGATCACTGGTGCAGATTTCGATGAGTGGTGCGTGTAATTAGAAATCCAAAAAGGCATCATCATTGAGCAGCTCGAAGAGGGTTCATTGCTGGTCGTAGAACTGTTATAAGTGGCTCCATAACTCCACGAACAACCTGAAGAGCATAGTCCTACGTATCGGGCTGTGTAAATTCCCCATTCTCGCGTATAACCTAAAGGCACGCCGCCTTGAGTTATTTCCTCACCGCTTACCGCTACACCGTGAATAACAGTGTGATGTTCTGGGTAACGCGTTGGGTAGACATGCATGCTCTTTATCTCTAATGTCTCATGATCATAATAATGTGGCTCAGGCATTTCTACTTTACCGCATAAGTGCAATCCACCACACGGCCCAACAGAAATAGCGAATAACTCACCGAGGCTTCGAGTGAAAATAGTGCCATGCTGATCAAGATAATACGGCAATCCAGAGATATCGTCCATTGCTATAGGACTCTGACCCCACATTCTCTTAGGCCACTCATCTATCCAAATGGGTTCACCTGTTTGTAAGTTGTACTTCCAAGAGTTAACTCCGTTGTTGTCTATAGTGTAGAAGAACTCTCCATCGGAAAATACTTTTTTGGAAATTGCTTCTCCATTGGTTTGCCAAGTGTATTCTTGATGCTCTGAAAGAGCTAACGACGATGATGCAGCGCCACCAAGCCCTGTTGTTGTGTGCATGGACCACGATGAGCTGTAATGAATTATGCTTGGCTTCGTTCCTATTCCTACGAGGCCATGATTTCCAGCTGCGTCTATATGATACAACATTATGTTGTGTTGTAAATGTTGGTTGTCTGATCCCCCCGCTCTCTTAAGCTCTGTCCAATTTGGGCGAGTACCAGCCGTAGCTGTTAGCTCTTGTTGAGGTACGCAAAGTCTTGAGGAAGCGGGGTTAGTTAAACAATGGTTACAGTGAGAGTATCCACCATTAATTAAAATAAAATCTGTATGTGCATCAGCACTAGACACCCCAGTGAGAACAGCACAACCACTAAAGTTATTTGAGCTCCATCTGTACACATCTCCAACACTGGGGCTACCAACGTTTCCTAAGTCAGACAAATACAGAGAGTTCCCCGTAGTACAATCAATAGCTGAATAAATATTGTAATAATCATTGGCTCCGAAAGCTTTTATGGCTCTGTAGTATTTATGATCGCTACAGTTGTCTTCTAAGACTATCCATTTACCATGAATTTCCGAAGTCGAATAGAACCTAGGAACTTTAAGAGTCATTACTTCTACTCCTGCGTACGGAACTGAATACTCTGCTCCAGCTGCCCCTGCAACACCGCATGTAGTCGACGAACTCGAATCACACCTAGGCTTACTTAAGAAAGGTATAACTTCAAAATTTTGAGCGGTACAATACTTACCCGGTAATTGCAACGCTGACGGAGAGGGCTGCTCGCTACTGCCGTAAGAGCTAAAGGGTGAACAATTACTACTCTGACACTCACAACAATTATACTTGTTTTCGCAGAGACTAAGGTCCATAGCAGGCAAGTTTCTCGGTAAACAGCCACCCACTACATCATAGAACATATAAAAATAGCACCCCGGATTATTAGGTAAGTCTCCAGTAGCACATTGATTCGCTCCTTGAGGCGGTAAGTATTCAACTACAAAATGATAAGTATTGTGGGGATCGTACTGGCAAACTTGGCCACCGTTTTCTGGTGGATTATCAATGATAACGTATCTATCAACTTCTATGCAACTTAGCTTGTGTGGGTCGCAAGCTGAATCAGCAGCCGTGTGGTACATTGCGTCGCATCTGTACTCCATGAAAATCCTACGAAGTGTGTCGCTTGAGCTGCTTGAGCTGCTTGAGCTGCTTGAGGTGCCTCCGCCGCCTCCGCCGCCTCCGCCGCCTCCGCCGCCGCCGCCTCCGCCGCCGCCGCCTCC
>MDSZ01148862.1_pt1 | contig 10309 bp, 8 predicted proteins | sample 811201 | NCBI WGS metagenome assembly MDSZ01 (sample SAMN05326647, study PRJNA326480) | marine metagenome | isolation source: seawater | place: Indian Ocean: North | collected 2010 | reverse complement strand
TTAGAAGACATAAGTGTCTTAAGAATACCATTTTATCATTCAAATATAGAATTTGATGAAGTGATATTTTATCATGATGGTGAGTTTTTTAGTCGACATGGTCTTGATAAAGCAAGTATTACCTACCACCCCGGAGGAATTGAACATGGACCACAACCTGAAGCATTTGAAAAAGTACAAAAAAATTCAAATATTAAAAGAACTAATGAGAAAGCAGTAATGATTGATAGCCGCAAACCCTTACTTTTTACTGATGAAGCTTTGGTATCTGAAAATAATGATTATTGGCGAAGTTGGAAAGAAATTGCAAAACCACATGTCTAATGTAATTTTGTTCTTAATATGTAAAAAGCAATCATGGATATATTGAAATATATAATTAAATTAAAATTTAGCATACTTGAGGAACTAGAAACAGTAAGAGAAGGATCTAAACTCTTGATATCAAAAGATAGTGTAAAACCACCTATGACAATATCAGCAGAAAATAACAATCCAGTATTCATGTGGTAAACTAGTGACGTCTTTTGAAAATTGTCTTCAAAACTTATCTCCATAACGTTATATGTGATTTCATCTAATGTGTAATTAGATCCATCAAATGACCATGATACAAAATTCTGCATTGATAACATCTCTGAGACTGTAGACCAATTTGTTGAGGAAATAAACCCGAAAACATTGGTCATGTTCCAGTAACCTATTCCTAAATTAGCATCGGCTTCACTATCAAGAATATTATTTCTAGTTAGATTTCCAATTGTTAAATTTAATTTTGTGTTCAAATTTGATGGATCATTTAACTTCAAATCAATATTTGTGTTATTTGAAACCGAATATTGCCAGCTTTCAGTAAAATTTGAGTTGTACCAAGCATATGATGCTGAACTGTTAGTATTAGTTACAGTATATGTGACCGTTTGAGGAGAACTCAAGTAATATGGATCACTTATGACTGGTGAAGTAGCCATTGTTACCAATAGCAATGATGATAAAAATATAAAAATAGGTTTTTTCACCTATTACCTAATTATTAAGATTATATATTTCTTTCCACCTATTACAATGATACAAAAAAAATTATAGCCATACGTATATTGTGAGTACTAAGTGTTTTAATTTATAAAGAGAATGTATTAAGAAGATATGATGTTAGATTTGGATAAATATAATGGAATAATTTTTGATAATGATGGTGTCTTAGTTGATAGTGAATATTTAAGTTGTTATGCATTAAATATATTATTTGAAAATTTTTTTGGAATTGATATTGGAAAAGACTATTCAAATGTGTTGGGGACCTCAGATAAATATGCCATTGAATACTATTTGACAAAACATAGTATTATAGAATATGATATTGAAAATATGGTTCTAGAGAAGAGCAAAATTTATTTTCAAATTGCAAGAGATAAATTAAAAACATTCCCTTCATTAGAAAAATTATTATTGAAATTAAAAAATAAGAAATTGGCAGTAGCATCTTCAGGTTCCCATAAAAAAATTAAATTTTCATTGGATCAGATTAAATGCCAAAATTATTTTGACTATATATTTTCAACTGATGATGTTGCTAATGGAAAACCAAACCCAGATATATTTTTACACTCAGCAAAAGTTATGAAATTAAAAGTTGAGGAATGTGTGGTTATTGAAGACTCAATAAACGGAATAAGGGCGGCTAAATCTGCAAATATGGATGTTATAGGTTTCACATCATCATTTTCAGAAGAAGCATTAAAAGGAGCAGGCGCAGATATTGTTATCAAATCATTCAAGGAATTATTAGATTAATTAAAAATCATTTAACTAAATGATAATTACAAATAACGTTTTTATAAAAATTAAACAATAGAAAAATGAGTTTGTCATATGCGTGATAGAATGAAATTTACAAATAAAGAAAAATTATTATTTCTGTTATTGCTAAAAGATAAATCATTAGGAAGATATAAATTGTCTAAACTGATGGGATTAAGTAAAGCGAGAATAAGATCTCTAATACAATATTACAATAAAATTGATTACACATATTCTTCTAAAGGAAGAGGAGGTACTCAATTGACAAAAAAGGGTAATATGGTGATGAATGATTTAAATAATTTATGCACCTTGGATCTGAATTGTGATTGGTTAAAATTTGATGAGCAAATTTTGGGTGATAATATGAAGTATGCAATAGGATTTTATTTTACAAAATTATCAGATACCAACGGTTTAGATGAAAGAGATTTAGCAGTGAGAGAAGGAGCTAAGGGAGCATTAACTTTAAAAAAAATTGGAGAACAAATAATGTTTGCAAATGATAAAAAAATCACAGAACTAATTAAAATTATAGAAGAAAAAAAATTAATTAATTATAATATGATTTATATTGCATTTGGAGAAAATATTGAAAGTGTGTTAAATGCAATTTCTGCAGTATTATTATATCACTTAGAGGGTAAATTAATTGAATTGCTAAAATAATAGTTTTGTATAATCAAACATTTATTTAAATAATAATTAATAATTAGATATAAGCAATCATATATATATATCAATAATTTGTGATACTATATGGCAGGAGGATCTGATTTTCAGGTTGTATTCTTACTCATTGGATTATTTTTAATATTTATTAAATCAGTACATGTATTGATGAAGAGACTAGACTTACCAGATGTATTGGGAGAAGTATCATTAGGATTTATACTGGGACCGTCTTTAATAGGAATTTACCATCTGAAAGATCACCCAGAGTCTTTATTAACATCGTTAACATTTTTAGGGCTAAATCAAAATATTTTGGATGATAGTGGTTTAATTCTTTCATTTATAGCTGAATTTGCAGTATTAATATTATTATTTGAGGTCGGTACTGAAATTGATTTTGATGTTTTGAAGAAAGTGAAAAAGCCTGCTGGATTTGCAGCAATGGGTGGAATCTTTTTGCCTTTAATTTTAGGGCTGAGTTTTTTAGGGATTGTAGCAAATTTGAATCGAAGCTTAGTGATACCAGAGGGTGTCGCATTTTGGGATACCGGTTTATTTATGGCGGTGGCACTTACTGCAACATCTATTGGTATAAGTACTAGAATATTTTTAGATTTGAATAAAATTAGAACTAAAGTTGCACAAACAGTAGTTGGTGCGGCAATATTTGATGATATAATATCGGTAACAGCACTTGCATTAGTTATAGCTTACGTTGGAGGTTTATTGTCTGGTGGTAGTGTAGGTTTAATAATTTTGAGAATTGCATTATTTTTTATTATTTCCTTTTTATTGTTTAAATATGGAATACCTTGGACTGTTGATAGAACAAAGGTTGTGAAAGATAGATCTTTTGTCATATTTTTTTCCATTTCATTCATGATGTTAATGTCGGTTTTAGCTCAAGCATTACAGTTAGAGCCCATTATTGGAGCATTTGTTGCAGGTGTGATAATTGGAAATGAAGATGATTTTTTGGATATCCATGCAGATATTACACCGATTGCAAATTGGATAGTGCCATTTTTCTTCATAAATATTGGATTACAAATTGATTTAGGACCAATTTTATCAGCAGATACAGTAGTAGCGACATTAACTTTAGGATTATCCTTGGCAACTATCGCTATATTAGCAAAGTATTTTGGAGGGAGTTTAGGTGCAAAACTTGCAGGATATGGTAAGAATGAGTCTAAAGCAATAGGATTATCTATGGCTGCAAAGGGAGAGGTAACTCTCATATTTGCAACAACTGCGTATGCTTTAGGTTATTTTACCGACACATTATTTGCAGCAGTAATTTCATTAGTTATGATTGACTCATTGGTGATACCAACATTATTGAAAATTGGTATTGAAAAATGGATTACTGATGATAGTTGAATTTAATCATAAATTTTGTTAGAGACATTTCCAAACCCAATTTTAAAACTATCATTTTTCGCGTATCCAGTGAGAGTTACGGTATCATCATTTTCTAAAAATATTCGATTTTCATTGGCAGATATAGATATTGATTTTTTACCTAGCTCTGTTATTTCTAATAGACATCCTCTTTGATTAATTTCATGACCTGAAATTGTTCCGCTTGCAAGTATATCTCCGGCACGTACATTACATCCATTTATAGTATGATGAGCTAATTGTTGAAAAATGGACCAATAAAGAAATTTTGAATTACTCTCAGTGATTATAACATTATCTTTCATTAAGTCAGATTTTATTTCTACAGTCAAATTTATATCATAATTACCTTTTCCATTGAATTTCAAATAATTAAGGGGAGCTGGATCTTGTTCCGGCGATGAGATTTTAAAAGGTTCAAGTGCATCTAGTGTGACAATCCAAGGTGATATCGATGTAGCGAAATTTTTACCTAAAAAAGGACCAAGGGGACGATATTCCCATGTTTGAATGTCTCTCGCAGACCAGTCATTCACCAATACTAATCCGAAGATATATTCTTCTGAATTATTAATATCTATAGGATGACCTAATTTACTATTTTTCCCAATAATCATCCCCATTTCTAATTCAAAATCAAGTCTTTTAGTTTTAGAAAATATTGGAGTTTGTGTTTCAGGATTTAATATTTGACCAGATGGTCGTTTAATTTTTTCCCCCGAAAGTACTATTGAGCTTGAACGACCATGATATGCAACGGGTAAATGTTTCCAATTCGGCATTAATGCATTTTCGGGACCCCTGATGAGTGAACCAACATTGAATGCATGGTGATAACTACTATAAAAATCGGTAAATTCTTTTACTTTGATAGGTATACACATTGATACGTCAACTTGTTTGACAAATAACTGATCAATTAATTCAAGATCATTTTTTAAAAATGAGTCTTGATTTAGTAATTCGAAAATTCTTTGTCGATATAAACTCCAAGTTGATCGACCTTGTTTCATAAATTTATTTAAAAATTTTGAGGAGAATAGTTTTTTTTCCGAGATTTTAGAAAATAACCCTAATTCTTCGGCTTTGCTTAAATTAAAAATCATATCTCCAATGGCCACTCCAATAGATCTAACACCCTCTTGAGTTTTAAAAACTCCATATGGCAAATTTTGAATAGAAAAATCTGAATTAATATCATAATCTATGAATGATTTTGCATCTTTGTCAACTATGTACATAATAATGTCAATATTCTCTGACTCCTAAAGTTTATGAATAAATTAAAGAATTATGTTAAAGTAATTTTATCGACGTTGATATCTAAATAATAAAAGACCATGTCAGTTTGGGGAGCTGCAGGGAAATTATGAACACGTAAAAGGGATGAAATTTGACCTCGGTGATGTATAGGGTGAACGATCATATGATTGATGATATTTTTAATTTTTCGAGTATATTTTTTATTATTAAAAGTGTAGTCAATAGTTTTTTCAAAAAATTTTTCTTCTCTCATATTTAAGAAATCTAAGAATATATTTTCATGATTAATCCATGATTTGCAAAGACTCTCCCAATTTTCATGATCTTGATCTTCTCTAAATTTGATCGAGTTATCTATGCGATTTAGCCACATTAAATGAGGTTTATACAAATGTAAAATCATATCATAGAATGTACCATATGGTGTTTTGAAGCTTAAATCTCCAAAGTTAATCTCTGCAAAATACTCTCGGTATTTTGAATTTGCCCAAATATTGTATCGAAGCATTTCTACAAAATATTGTTTCATATTTGAGATCGAATATAGTAGTTTATAATTAATCCTAAATTCATTCGAATAATTTTAATTGAAAATTTTGAACTGTACTCTTATTTTAATGATTAATAAATAATTGAGATAGGTACAATATATCAATTTGAATATTTGAATTACATTGTTGTGTTAGTTAGTTACAAGATCGAAATTGTTTAAAAAAGGTATATTATGGGTAAAATGTTGTGATAAATATGATTAGAGGTGGTAATTAATAGCAGAAGATAGTAGATATTTTTTTCTCGATGAAAGATATTACCACAAAAATCACTGGTTTTGGTTAATAGGCCATATTAATAAATTTAAGGCTAAAGTTATTTTAGTAATGATATTAACAATTATTTCAATTGGTTTACAAACATATATTCCATTGCTTTTTGGAGAAGCTATTGACAATGAAATTTCTGAAGGAAACTTAGTTGGGTTGAGACAGATTGCATTTATCATAATTATTTTGGGAGTATTAAGAGCTGTAATAGGATATTTAGCATCGGTTTTTAATGAACAAATATCTCAAAATGTGGAGATGAATGTAAGACTCGAATTTTTTGAAAATCTCTCAAGAAAAAATATGAATTTTTTTAATAATGCCAAAGTTGGAGATTTAATGAGTCAGGGAACTCAAGATACAAATAATTTGACATTTGCAATTTCACCTGGCATAAGATCAATTGTAACTGCCATTTTTGGATTTTTTGCGGCGGGTTTGGCGATGCTGTCGTTAAATTATTTATTAACAATAGCATTTTTTTTAATCTTACCTGTTTATTTATTTTTCATGTATCTTTATGCAAAAAATTTACAACCTATCTCTATGGAAAGACAAGAAAGATTTGCAGGTATAAACGCTAGTTTACAAGAGAATATCACTGGAATAAGAGTTGTAAGAACTTTTGCTGCACAAGATAGAGAATATAAGATATTCAGTGAGGAAGTAAGAGATTATGAACGAATTTTAGTCCGTAGAGGTGAAATTTCAGCATTATTTATCCCAATCTTACTTATTTCTTCTATGTCAGCAATAATATACATTATAGGGGTAAATATGATTGAGTTGAATTATATCGGACAAGATATAATCAATATTTTAGGAATTGAATTTCAAATTCAACCGTTTTCGGTGGGAGATTTGATTGCATTCCTTACATTGATGGGTTTATTAGTATTCCCAACATCAATATTAAGATTTTTACTCGATGTAATAACTTTAGGTTTCGCAGGTTCTTCGAGAATATTTAATACTTTGACAACTAAATCAATTTTAATAAAAGGAAAAAATATACCATTAAAAGATGTGAAAGGAAAAATTGAATTCAAAAATGTATCTTTTGCATATGACAATAGAAATAATGTATTAGAAAATATTTCATTTAAAATTGAGAGTGGTCAAACATTAGCCATAATTGGATCAACTGGATCTGGAAAAAGTACAATAGGAAAATTGTTGACGAGAATGTATGATATTAATAGTGGAGAAATTTTATTAGATGACTATAATTTATTGGATTTAAAAATTTCAGATGTTAGAAATAATATAAGTACTATTGAACAAGATATCGTTTTATTTTCGACCACAATTAAGGAAAATATTGCATACGGAGTAGAAGGCATCGATGAAAATAAAATTATGAAAGCAGCAAAATTAGCTCAAGCTCATGAATTTATTAGTGAATTTCATGATGGTTATGATACTATTGTAGGAGAAAAAGGAGTTACTCTTTCAGGTGGACAAAAACAAAGAATTGCAATGGCAAGAACTTTTATTAAAAATCCAAAAATATTGATTATTGATGATTCAACATCAGCAATAGATGCAAAAACTGAAAAAATGATCAATGATGCAATGAAACAAATATTAAAAAATAGAACCACAATTATTATCACTCATAGACTTTCTAATTTGATTGATGCAGATAAGATATTGTTTTTAGAAAAAGGAATAGTTAAAAAAATTGGAACTCATGAGGAATTAATAAAAAATTTCGAACCCTATAGACAAATATTTTCGGTATATCAAGAATTACCACCTATTGAGGAGGGCGAAAATTAATGTCTATGCGAAATAGAATTGAGAAGGCATATTTTGATAGAGAATATTCTTTTAAAGAGACTATTAGTCGTATATTTGATTTAGCATCTACACAAAAATTTAATTTAATTGGATTAGTTGTTGTAACACTATTTGAGGCATTAGCTTATATTTTATTACCATATTTGGTTAGAGAGGGCTTAAATTCAATCGAAACGTTTCCAGAGAATTTAAGTTTTGAATTTGCAAAATTTGTTGGATATGTATATTTAATTGGAGCATTTGTGCAATGGCTAATTGTTTATTTCTTAATAAGATTAGAAGTTAAAATTACAGCCAAATCGATTTCTGATTTAAGAATAAAAATGTTTGAAAAGTTACAAAGAATGGATCTTGGATTTTATGATAAGATACAAACTGGTAAAATAATGAATAGAGTCATGGATGATAGTAATCAAGCTGGTGCATTAGTTACAGTTTTCTCATTATTTATGTCATCATTGATTTTGATGGTTACCATTTTGTCCATAATGTTCTCTGTTAATGTAACTTTGACCTTATGGATTTTATTAGGAATACCTATCACGATTGTATTAGTATTAGGAATTGCTATAATTTTACGAAAATTTGCAAGAGTTGTAAGGAAAACACGAGCTACAGTTAATTCAGCGATAGAAGAAACAGTTACTGGTGTATCAGTAATAAAGGGATTTAATCGAGAGGAACAAAATAAAAAAGATTTCATTGACTTAAACAATAAAAACCTCAAAGCAAATTTAAGATTATCATATACTTTTTCTATTTTTTTTCCATTAATAGACTTTTTATCTATTTTATTGTTATTCACAATTTTGGAAACAGGGGGCGGAGAAGTAATAAATGGTAGAATTGGGGTTGGAGATTTATATTTATTTTATGCATATACTTTAAGATTATTTGGACCTGTAATCCAATTAGCGCAGCAAGTAGCAAGAATTCAGGCAGGAAGTGCAGCTACGGAAAGAATTTTTTCTTTATTGGATATCAATTCAAAAATGAAAACAGGTAAGAAAATTATAAAAGAGTTAAAGGGTCATATAGTCTATAAAAATGTCACATTTTCATATAATGACAAAGAAAAAATATTTGAAAATATGAATTTAGAAATTGAACCAAATACTAAGATAGCTCTTGTTGGGCATACAGGAGCAGGAAAATCAACTTTTGTATCTTTATTGAGTAGGTTTTATGAATTGAATGATGGTTTCATATTTATCGATGGTTTAAACGTCCAAGAATTAGATATTGATAGTTATAGAAAACATATAGGATTAGTGCCACAAGAGCCATATTTATTTTCAGGATCAATTATTGAAAATATAAAATTTGGTAAGATTGATGCGGAAGATAATGAAATAGAAGATATTATTAATAAAACCAATCTAAATGAGTTTATAGATTCATTGCCTGAAGGTTTAGAAACAGATGTAAGAGAGAAAGGCTCGAGATTATCGAGAGGGCAGCGACAACTACTGACAATGGCAAGAGCATTATTAGCGGATCCTAAAATTTTGATACTTGATGAGGCAACTGCTTCAGTTGATGCTTATACTGAAAGTTTGATCCAAAAGAGTTTAGAAAAATTATTTGAAAATCGAACTTCAATTATTGTTGCACATAGATTATCTACCATACTAATGGTCGATAGAATACTAGTATTTGAAAATGGTAAAATAGTTGGAGATGGAACGCATCAAGAGTTAATAGTAAAAAATAAAACATATAAATCATTATATGAAACATATTATTCATTTCAGGGAATTGATATCTAATCGATAAAGTAAATTTCTTTTGTTGAAATAATTATAATATATTACCCATAGAATTATTTTTTATCAGATTATAATTTATGTGTAATAATTAGGTTTTCTAATATAGCATATGGCGAAATATATGAAAAAATTTCAAGTAATACCTATACTAGTTATATTGGTCTTAGTATTTCAAGGTATAAATTCTTATGTTAATGAGGATCAAATTTCAACGTTAGGAGTTATTGAAAATGATAATATTGTAAAAGAACTCGATAATTTACCAAACATTATATTTATGATAGGAGATGGAATGGGAGTTGAGCAATTAAAGGCTGCAAGTATTGTCGAATATGGTGTGTTAAATGGAACTATAATGGATTATGAGTTTTCAGATTATGGGTTATATGGAACAAATGACATTGAAAATAAAACAACTGATTCTGCAGCAGCAGGGACAGCTTTGTCTACAGGGCAGTTAACAAATTATGGAAGAATAGGAATGAAATCTAATGGTGAGACTTATGTGAAAAATATCTTAGAGTATCTAAGATATGACTTTGGTTATAGTTCAGGAATTGTTTCCACTACACATATTGCTCATGCAACTCCTGCTACATATGTAGCACATTCAAACAGTAGACATAATTATGAAGAGATTTTGGATCAAATGCTTAATCATGAATTAGAGGTTATATTAGGAGGAGGGCAAAATGCAGCATATATTGGAAATAAAAATAAAGCCAAAACTTTGGCAAAAAATAGCGGATATGATGATATAGCTACGAATAGAGA
>MDSZ01252853.1_pt1 | contig 10310 bp, 3 predicted proteins | sample 811201 | NCBI WGS metagenome assembly MDSZ01 (sample SAMN05326647, study PRJNA326480) | marine metagenome | isolation source: seawater | place: Indian Ocean: North | collected 2010 | reverse complement strand
TCTTTTTAAAGGAATTAAAAATATAATTGGCGGCATGTTCAAGCTTGGAAAGTCTATTCTTTCCCTGCCGTTTAAGTTAATGGGTGGTCTAATAGGAATGGCCCAGTCAGGGGGTGGTGGGCCCAGCCCCATTCGAGTAGAGCTAGAAAACATTCGAAAAGAGTTTGGTTCTCTGGCATCAAATGAAGGTAAGGCAGCTGCGTCTTCTTTAGGCCAGTTTAGAGCCCAAGCTAGCAATCTAGCTGGGACAGGTGTTTCTTTAAGAAAAGTCTTTGGTGCAGGACCTGGTGGTGTTGCAAAAGCAATGGCATACAACCTCGAGACAATGAAAGCCCTTGGGCCTGCTGTACACGGTTTGACTGAGGCGTTCGCACAAAGTGCTGTAGAGCTTTCTGTCTATAGAAAGGGTCTAGGGCTCGCTGCTGATGAAATGGCCGGAATGCTTAAGCACTTGGAGGGCCTTGGTAAAGATCCTGTTGATGGAATGAGAGAAGTTACATCAATGGCATACCAGATGGGTGACCAATTTGGGATGAGTGGAAAAACTGTTGCAAAAGCAATGGCCACAATGGCCAAAGACACAGCAAACTTCGGCCAGCTAAGTGTTAGAGAATTAGGTCAAGCAGCAGTCTATGCAGCAAAACTTGGTGTTGAAATCAAAGATTTGCAAGGACTAGTCAATAAGTTTGACAATTTTGAAGATGCAGCAAAAGGCGCAGCCCATCTTTCGCAAGCGTTTGGTATGAATGTCGATGCAATTAAGATGATGAACGCACAGAACCCTGCAGAGCGCCTATCACTACTCCAGAAGTCATTTAAAGCCACAGGCAAGTCAGTCGAGACAATGACGCGCCAAGAATTAAAACTATTAGCTTCCCAGTCCGGACTTAGTGAAGAAGCAGCAAAACGTGCATTCAGCCAAAAAGGGCTTAGCATGTCTTATGATGAAATTCAAAAGGCAGGTGGAAAAGCTGAAAAGAAACAGTTAACTCAAGCCCAAGCAATGGAGAAGTTGGCTGACTCAATGGAGCGCGTCTTTGGATCTGGGGGAGGAAAGCAGTTTAAGAGCTTCTTCGATGCATTTACACAAGGCTTTGCTCGAGGAATTACAAGGTCTAAAGAGTTCCGAAGAATTATGAAGAACATTCGAAAGTCTCTTAAGGTTGTCTATAAGGGCGGTCAAGAGATTGGTAAGATGTTCGTTAAAATGTTCCCTGGCGTTCAAAAAATGATGAAAGGTCTCGGGGACTTATTCGATCCAAAAAGATTCCGCGGGCTAATGAAAGACGTTAAAGGCGTCTTCAAAACTTTCTTCCGAGATCTAAAGAGGGACCCAGAAGCAGGTGTCCAGTCTTTCTTTAAGAATATAACAAAGGCATTTAAAAAATTCTTCAAATCCGGCGGTACGGGATCTAAGCAAGTAATGGAAGGCGGAAAAGAGTTTCTAAAAGCCTTCTGGGCTATTTTTAAGGGTGTGCTGGCACTCGCCGTCGACGGTCTAGCAAAGCTATTTGATATGATCGCTGACAGATTAGCTAATCCTCCTAAAGTGCCTACTGCGCTTGGAAAAGCCTTTAGCTCTTTAGCCAAGTCCGCTGGAAAGTTGTTATCAGCGCTATGGGTAAAGCTTAAGCCACCCTTGATGAGAATGTTTAAGAATCTCTTTGTTGCTGCAAAACCTCTTCTTATAAAGATGGGTGTTGCCTGGTTTAAGATGATGCTTATTAAGATGGCCATTGCAGGAGTCGCTAGTGCACTTAAGGGTGCTGTTGTTGCAAAAATCGGATCGATGATCTCCGGTATGATGGGCGGCGCATTTGGCAAGGCCGGCAAGACAATGGAGAAAATGTCCGGCCCGGGCGGAAAAATTGGTAAAGGAATGAAGAAGGGCATGGGCCCAATGACAGGAGGAGTCAGCGGATTCCTGAAGTCAATCGGTAGCATAAAAATTACTGATATGATTAAAGCGGCATTTAAGCTAGGTGTAATGTCCACAGTCTTCTTCCCAGCGCTAGTAATGTTAGCTGTCTATCTAAAGGTTATAGCCAAGGTTATCGGCCTTCAAGATGCAATGGCTGCAGCGGCCGCAATGATTGCAATAGCCATCGCGATCGGCGCAATGAAATTTGCAATTGATGCAGGATCAAAGATTAAGATGGGAATGATCGGTAAGGCCATATTGGGTCTAGCTGGTGCTGCTCTAGTATTGATATCAGGTGCCTTAGTATTTTCGTTTGCCTTGCGCGCAATTTCCGGCGTATTTGAGGGTGTCAACTGGATAGGTGTTGGGATTGCAATGTTAGGAATAGCAGTTGCCATGGGTGCTGTCGCCGCGATGATATGGGCTGCCTCCCTTGTTCCGAAAGAAATGATTATAAACGCTGCTATAAACATGGCGACTGCCTCGATATTTGTCGGCGCCGTTGCGCTGTTTTCACTAGCTGCTGGTCTTGCGGCTCCCATAGTGTTGGCAGTGCCGTGGATGAACCTGATAATGCCTATGCTTGGAATGGTTGCTGTTGTTGGACTGTTAGTTGCAACTGCATTTATATCCCAAGCAATGGCACCTCTCGGCATTCCAGGCTCTATTGGTCTCGGTGCAGCGTTAATCTTCGTCGGTGCCCTAACCCTGTTTTCTATGGGCTTGAAGCTTCTAGCACCAAAAGTCACCGAGCTAATGCCGACAATGCCACTATTTATAACGTTCTCAGTTGGCATGGCAATTATCATGGCTGCTTTAGTGGCCTCTGCAGCTGCCTCGATTGCAATGATTCCGTTAGGAATAATCGGTTCCTTAGGTATGATAGCAGCAGCTGTATTTCTTAAAGCTGTAGTTGAAGCTTTTGTACCGCAATTAGTGGAGTTCGCCAAAGCCGGCGCCGGACTCCCATTTGGTAATCTAGCCACAGCCTTTGGTGCGATGGCACTTATTATGCCTGCCTTTATTATTGTCGCCGCAATGACAATCCCAGCAGGTATTCTCGGGCTGATTGCATCATTTTTATTACCGGGTGTTGTTGTTTTCCTTAATCAAGTAGTAAAGAAAGAAGGTCTTTTAGATGCTTTGCATTCATTTGGAGCACAAATAGGCGGTCTAGACTTTAAGGCATTGGCAGTAGCGTTCACATCCATGGCACTAATCTTTACAGCCACTGTTATTATTGCCGCATTGACAATCCCAGCAGGTATTCTCGGACTTATCGCTTCTTTCTTTATTGGTGGAGTCGTAGTATTTATCGACAAGATGAACGAAGATCTCATACCAAGTCTTAGTACTATGTCTGGAAAGATAGCAGGTATACCGTCTGGAAGCGAAGAAAAGTTGGGTGTCTTAGGAAAAATGTTTGGAGTTCTTGCTCAAGCTGCCGAACTAAGCATGACATTGGTTATATTTGCGCTGCCTATAATTGGTCACATTTTAAAGAAAGCAATGGGCAAAATACCTGAGTTCGCTGACAAGGTAGTTCAATACATCACGCCTTCTATAATGGCACTTGATGCGATGCAGCTGACTGACCCAGGAGGTCTCCAAGCAAAAGTAGACGCAATTGGCAAGCTAATGGAAGTTATTGCATCTCTTGCAGGGGTTGCTGCCACACTAATGGACGTTGATACAGACTCACTGCCGGCCGATGCAGGAAGCCCACTCTCCCAAGCCGGCGATTTTATGGATGGATTGTTCTGCGGCGTACAAGAAATAATCGAAGTACTAGCCGGAACTCCTCTAACTCCAGCACAAATTCAGTCTGCTGCTGCTATTGGTAATGTTCTCGGAGCGATTGGTGATATGGTAAAAGCAGTAGCACCAAGCCCAGAACTAATTAAAGCACTAAGGACTGAGTCTTCATCCTGGGGTGGACTATCAAAGTCAACAAAAACTGATACAGCAGCAATCGAGGCCCTAGCCAGTTATATGGACAGTATGATGGGGACCATATCAGCCCAGATTCCAAAAATTATGACATCTATTATGGAGGCTGTTGCTCAAATACCATCAGGCGGTGATACTGGAAAGAAAATTAAGTTAGTTGCCGAATCATTTACAGTTATTAGTGTGCTCGCCGGCGCCATCTCTGATATTATGGGAGTTGTGCCCAAACAAGATAATCCGAAGAAGCAGGCAGCAATGCTTAAGTCTGTAATTGATGCAGTCAACGGCGCATTGTTTGGCGACGGCGGAAACATTGGTGCCTTGAAAAAAGCATTTGATGGCCTCAGAGAAGTAGTCAACTCTGTTCCTGCTGGAAAGTCGTTTGCTGCTAAGGTGCCGATTGTAGCAGATGCTTTTGGAGTCCTTGGAAGTTTTGCAGGTTCTTTAGGAGATATCATTAAGTTGATGCCAAAAGAAGTTGAAGGCTCAAAAGAGTTCGGGCCTCGTCTTAAGGCACTTCTCGACCCGGGCGGCTTAATGGATGGAATAGTATCAGCCTTGTCAGGCAACGACGGTATGCTGATGACCATCTTTGATACACTCAAGAGTGCTATGGACAAGATGCCTGGCGACGAGGGTTCATTGAAGAATATGGCCACCAAGGTCCAAGTTTTAGGAGATATGTTTGGGGTTATTGGACAATTTGCTAGCGCAATGGCAGACATCGGTGGACTAATTCCAAATGTGGAGGGCCAACCGCCTCCACCCCTGGATAGTGCAATTCAGTTCTGCAAAGATATCGTAGACGCTCTAGTGAGTGGCGGCTCCGGCGGAATGGGAATGCTTGGGGACTTATCTGCAGGACTTCTGACAATTGTTACAGCAGAAGGTACAAAAGATTTGTACAAATATCGAAATCAGATCAAAGGACTCGGTGAGGCATTCAAAGTTATTGGAGTATTTGCAGAGAATATGCAAGCTCTGGCCGGCCTCTCCACTGGAGAAGGTGCTGGTGCCGCCGGAATAACACAGATGATGATGAACTTAGCTGGAGCATACGGCACCGGACAGGCAGGAAACAACGCAATCATTAACGTTATTGCAGGGTTTGGGACGATTAGCAAAGAAATGGCTAAGACACGCATGGACACCCGAGCCATGAAGAGGGGTGCAGAATTCGCAACAGCCCTTTCAGATACAATGTCTGCTATGGCAAACCTTCCAGAGCAAATAAGCGCAAATGTTGAATCAGTAACTACAAAAATGGCAGAAATTAACTCTATTTTCTCAGCCGCCGGCGAGGGAGGAGAGCTAGCAATTGCTGTGGCTGTTGCGCAAGGACTGTCAGGAAATAATTCTCTAACAATTCAGCACGAGAACATGAATATTACGATGAATGTAGATATTACACTTGATGCCGAGTCTATTGCTAGAGGAACAATTAAGGCTATGGGAACAGTTAATGGACAGCCAGGATATAAGGTGTTTGCACCCATGGGTGAAGGAGGATAGGTATGAGCAAAGAAGATAAAGAATCACCAGTCGAAGAAACAGCAGAGAATAATACGCAAGAAGAAACAACTGAAGGCACTTACAGCAGAGCTTTCGAAGAGTGGGAGAGATCCAAGATCAAAGACCCTGGTGCTGCTTTTTTCTTTAAGATGCTAGGTGGGATGTCAACCGAATTTCAGGATGAAATGTCAGAACATACTAGACAGTTGTTTTCTTTTGCTGACAAATTTAAAGAATCAATGCAACATGTGATGTCTGATCCTGAAGGTCGCGACCTACTTAAGAAAGAGCTCAAGGCTCGAATCGGAAAAAATAAGGGTGTTAAATAATGTCTAACAAGGGGAACCAGACAGGAACAGAAGTTGTTGCTGAAGGTGAGTCAAAAGAGGCTCTATACAATCCAGGGCATTCTCCTGGGCCGACTGGTACTCCAAGATATGACAATGTTGATCTAGATGCAAATCTAGATATTTCTCAAGCAGCAAAAATAACTTTAGGCGACTATTTAAATCGACTTACTTCAGGTGAAGTAGGTGATACTGGAAAAAATACTTATGCAATAGAAGACGGTGTCTCTATTCCTGGCAATATAGCTGAATATAATGCAACATTGTCTCAGAGGGACCCATCTGCTAGCCCTGATGATGAAGTCACTTTAGGAACGTTCTTAGATATCGTAAGCAATGCTTCTTCCACAGACGGACCAGATGCCAAAGAAGCTTTTAAGACCTTAAAGCACAGTGAGTATGTTGACGGAACAAACCCGTTCATGGGTACTGATGTTAAAAATGTTGATGATGAAGTAGGACATACAATACTGGCATCAACAAAAGGTGTTGCTCCCTTATCAACGACACCTGGAAATCCGATTGTTCCAACAGGCGCCGATGCAGATCCAAGTGATTACCCACAGCACCAAAGAAAAATATCGGAAGTTCTTAAAAGAAATCGATTCAACCCTTCTGGCGACACCCCATTCATGGAAGGTCACACTAAGACAAACTTCGGTTATACTGTCCAGAAAAAAATGGGTGAATACGATACAACAGCAAGCAATGTCTTGTCATCAAAATTAAAAAAGGTAGGTGTTGAATTAATAATTAATGCAACAGGACACACGGATTTAGGCGCAGGCGACGAGACTCTCGCAGCGCTACCAACTTTAGCCCAGATAACAGGTCTTCCTATAATAGAGGAAGACAATATGCGTGCTCAAAACACAAGGTCCGGCGACGATGTCACCAAGGTAAGGCCCAACCTCTTAAACAACTCAAATAACAGAAAATCTTACGGTAATCTAAACTCTTCAATTGAGCATTTTGATGGTCCGCTTCCAATTGGCATGGTTGTCAACACAATTTCAGGTATGTTGACACTTCTGGCATTTACCGCCACCATTTCAGCGCTGACTGGAGGATTTGCACCGTCTGCCATGGATCCAGCACGAGCCGGAGCAGTTCCATATATGGCACCTCACAAACTAAGAAAAGGTCGACACGCAGCAAAAAATGAAGATGTAGGAAACATGTTCTATGAGCTGCTGGGAATTCCAAAGACAGACCACTTTTGGACACTTTGTACTTTTCGAGGGATACTTGCATTTTATGGCCTCCCATCGGCTCCCACATCGCCTCAACCACCGAACCCCGTTGACATCATAGCTAGTTGCATTAATATTGCCATGGCACCAGGTTACTACAATGTAGTTACAAGACACGTTGTAAGAGATACTGAAATGATAGCTGAAGCAATGTCCGACTTCGCTGATGCTACTTGGCCACCTAACCCTGCTGCTATTCTAATGGCGACTTTCAAGATCATAGAATCTATCGTCAACTCATCGACTTATAGGTTCATTATGGCAATGACTGCCTTAGGAAATCAGGTGCTTAACAGTGAGCTTGGTCACCCAACTCTTTCGGCAACAGGTGACTCCAAAGTTGACTTACTTGGTGACACATCTAATACTCGCCACAAAAAGTCTCGCCTGGCAAATGCAGGTGTGGCTGATACAAAAAGAAAAGTCGGAAGAGAGCAAAAGAACTCTTTGGCATGGAGGCACGCATCAGCGCCTTCTAGATATATTCTGCCGAAAGAATTCATGAGCGCGCTCGATATCGGTACTGCCCTGGGTCTAGATGCAGCAATGGCAATGACCAATCAAATAATTGGGTATAAAGACGGTCGACCAATGTTTCAAGCTGTTCCTGCATCAGACCGAAACGCCAATAAGTCTAACCTTGGCAATGGGTCAAGTGTTTTCGACATTGGTGATGTGAATGGGGCAACCCGGGGGAGATTGCCAAAAGAATACGTCGAGTGGATCGAAAATCAACTAGACTCTGAGTATATGCCCTTCTATTTTCATGACTTGCGAACAAATGAGATTATTTCATTCCATGCATTTCTGAACGATCTGTCTGACGGATTCAGCACCGACTACTCGTCTATGTCTGGATACGGTAGAGCAGACGATGTCATGATATACAATAAGACTAGTAGAAATATAAGCATGAATTTTACTGTTGCTGCTACCTCAACAGAAGACTTAGACATAATGTATTTCAACATCAACAAGCTAGTTTCTATGATGTACCCACAGTATTCTCGAGGTCGAACTGTTGTTCACGGTACTGGTCAAGCTGCAACAAAGTTTATCCAGCCCTTCTCCCAGATTCCAACAGCATCACCCATGATTCGTCTTAGATTTGGAGACATTCTTAAGTCTAATTACTCTAAGTTTAATATTGCTCGTCTTTTTGGTTTGGGGCAGACAGAAGAGGCATTTAACATCACACTAATGCAAGGTGTTGATTCAACTACAATGGACGATTGGGAGGAAGCTCGAGAGGCAGCAATAGCCGAAATAGGGTTCAGAAAATTGAAAGAGCAGATGGATCCTGGCGGAGCGAACACAGCTCAAGCTGCTCTTAATGCTGAAATTGTTGCTGCCGGCGGCACCGCAGCCACTAGTGATGATGACTTTGGCTATATAACACCTTCACGTGTGCTACTAGATCCTGCAATTTTGTACTGGCCAAGAGACAGCAGCGGAAGACAAGCACGTGAAAATGACGAAGACAGAGGGAACGTCGGAAACGCGCTAGACTTATTTAGTTACGGAACATTTTCTCCAGAAGTGACAATAATTGCAAGAGCTGCTACAGCAGGCTCAGCAACACCTAATAGCTTTTCTGCCTTGCTTGCTGCATCTCCTACTGACCCTAACGATGAAGCAGATGAGCAGGAAGGGTACGAAATGGCTTATCTAGTTGAAGCAAAATCCGGCACACCTGCCTATCTCGCATTAAATTATACTGCAGGGGCAGGTTCAGCTTATAATTTTCATCGCGCAGAGCACTCAGAAATATTTGGTTGGTCACCATCATGGGAGCAGCAATTAATTGATGAATGGTTGGCTGCCAACCCAGATCCTTCTTTGAGTGCTGATGTAATTAGTAACAGCACACAGTTAATCGGTCAATTTTTCGACGGTCGAACATCTAATGACAAAGCAAACCCAATTATTAAATCATTTGAATCAAGTCGAGGTCGAGGTTTGGCTGGCTTTATGACAGAGTTATCATTTGATTGGGCTGAAGCTCCCTGGGACGTAAAGTGGGGAAAAAGAGCGCCTCAGTTTATGAAAGTTTCTATAACATTCAAGCCAATACACGACGTCCCAATGGGTCTAGACAGCACTGGAATGATGAGATCAGTGGCATACCCAGTAGGATTAAGTGGGCAGCTTAACACAGACGTGTATGACGACGGAGATATTCAATCTGAAGTTATCGGCGAAGCAGCATCATCTCCTGAAACAGCGCCGACTGATGAGTCTGGTGCTGCAGAGGCAGAAGCAGCAGATGCTGCCTCCGGTGGCTGGTAGTAGGAGAAAAAGATGGCAATTAGTAGGTACGACAATTTGCAAAAAATTAAAAGTGGAAAAATGCATGCATCTGCTACGGCACACGTTAATATTTACAAAGCTTGCAAGAGCGGAAGAATAGCTTGCACTACAAGAACACTTGTCGAAGGCGAACGCCTTGATATACTTGCTGGAATGTACTACGGGAACGGATCCCTTTGGTGGGTTATTGCAGCAGCTTCCGGAATCGGTTGGGGCCTGCAAGCTCCCCCTGGTACAATGCTAAGAATTCCATCTGATATTTCGCAAGTTGAGGCATATGTCTAGTGAGTCGAAGAGTTGATAGAATTATTTCAGGGCTTGGTCATTACTTTGGTGTAATTGCTAAAGACGGATTTGTGTCTTTGCTTCTCTCTGATGAAAACGCTTTTTCGGGTGGATTCTTTACACCCCCGGATCCGTCGCCAGATGTTGAGGTTGCTTCTCTTTTAATGGACATTACTGAAGGAGGATTGACAACACCACTTCTCTTAGATGATATAAAAGAGAGAATAGCAGGCTCAGATGGTGATACATCAAACCTTAAAAATGTAATTAAAGTATGTTATGAGCCTCACCCGGACTGGGATGATCTAGATGTTATGTTGAGACCCGGGGCCGGTGCACCCGAAAATCAAGGGGCACCAGGATCCAGCGGAGATTCATACGATCTTAAGTACGTCGCTGGTCTGTCGGCCGACTCTAAAATTAATGGAAATATAGGTCGACCGAACGACGGTGACCCTTCAATGTCTATAATTCAAGTTCTTGCTTCTAAGTACTCACCAGCCAATAGAGATACTGGAGCCTTGTCTCTCTTTTTAAATGCAATGCCTACTCTTGAAATGAGTCGGGCTGTCCCTTTCTTAGACTTGGTTTTGATTCAAGAAGGTGAAATGCTCAACAGTAGCGGTCTAGATGATGGCAAAGGCAGAATCTCTAAGCTGGGTCTCGGACAGTTTTTGTTAGGAAATGCCGTGGTCAATAAAGGCAGTGGCGGCTTCGGCGGCGACCCGCAAG